>JACLAD010001599.1_pt1 | contig 17205 bp, 4 predicted proteins | sample 8027901 | NCBI WGS metagenome assembly JACLAD01 (sample SAMN15725071, study PRJNA655200) | protist metagenome | isolation source: fluorescence activated cell sorting (FACS) single amplified genomes of... | place: Spain: Blaines Bay Microbial Observatory, Mediterranean Sea | collected 2016-07-05 | reverse complement strand
AAGTACGGGCCTGTTGCGGTCGAGGTGCGCGTGGCACTCGACAACGGGTCGATGACCAACATGGCGCTCCCGTGTAAGTTCCACACCATCACCAAGTTTGAGGACACAATGGCCTTCGGCCCCGGCGTGCTCGAAGGCGGCATGGCCGAGCAGAAGACGGTGTTCATGATTCAGTCGCTCGACATGGACGGCAACCCGCGCGATACGGGCGGCGACAAGTTCAAGGTGGTGATCACGCCCGGGGATGACGTGGAGAAGGACCAAGACTTTGAGCTCGACGAGGAGGGAAACAAGATCCCCGTGGAAGGCGATCCGGACGCGCCGCCGAAGGAGAAGAAGATGAAGAAGGTGAAGGTGACCAAGCGGGTGAAGAAGGAGAAGAAGGAGAAGAAGGAGGAGAAGAAGGAGGGCGAGGAGGAGGCAGAGGCGGACAAGAAGGGCAAGGGCGACGAGAAGAAGGAAGGCGACGCCGATGCCGATGCCGATGCCGCGGCCGATGCGGAGGGCGATGACGACGACGAGTACGAGGAGATCGAGGTGGAGGAGGAAGTCGAGGTCGACGACGACGAGGACACGCAGTACAAGATGACCGACGTGCCGTGCAAGGTGGCCGACGGCGTCGTGGAGGACATGCTCGATGGTACCTACCGCGTCACCTACAAGGCGCCGAAGGTCGGCACCTACTCGATCGACGTCACCTTCGAGGGCACGTTCCAGGCGCCCGCGGGGCCGATCCGAGGCTCGCCGTTCACCGCGTCCTTCCTGCCGGAGGGCGAGGGCGTCAGCAAGAAGCTGAACACGATGGAGGGGGCGCTGGTCCTGAACCACATCAAGCACTCGACCAAGGAGCTGCAGAACGCCTCTAAGGCCTCCATGCGCATGCTCAAGAAGACCGTGCCCCCCGGCGAGCTCGACGCGCTGCTCCGGGTGAAGGAGACCCTCAACATGGTCGCGGAGACTAAGGACGCGCAGCAGTACGCCATCGACACCAACCGGGCCTCGCTCGCGTGGATGGAGACGAAGAAGATCTCGGCGCGCGAGGTGAAGAACGCGTTGAAGGAGATCGAGTCGGCGGCCGTCGACTTCGAGAAGGTGCACGCGACGGCGCCGCAGACCGCCGACGGGCTGGTGGGCGAGACCGAGAACCAGCGGAACACGCAGATGGAGGTGGTCGACGACTACGAGGTGGAGATGACGGCGAAGGTGCAGTCGTTCAAGGAGGAGCCCTTCTGGAAGTACGACACGGGCGTGAAGACCGCGATCGAGAACATGGCCAAGGAGATTGAGAAGCTCGAGAAGGAGAAGAAGGTGCTGGCAGAGAAGAAGCACCTCGCCGAGATCTTCCTCTTCCCCGAGAAGATCGTGGCGTCGGAGGAGATGGTCGCCAACATGCAGCTGGACCTGGAGAAGATGAAGGAGCTGTGGGAGTGCACCGAGCACGTGCAGTCGTTCATCGCTGAGGCGAAGAAGACGCTCTGGTCCGACGTCAACGCGGAGGAGCTCGAGGACAAGACGAAGGAGTGCTGGAAGCGGTACCAGCAGCTCGCCAAGAACGTCCGCTGGTGCGACGCGTACAAGGAGCTCGGTCAGACCATCAAGAACTTCCTCAACACCTGCCCGCTCATCCTGCAGCTGGGCCACCCAGCAATGCGCAACCGGCACTGGGAGCTCGTGGCGAAGACCACTGGCAAGGCCTTCCCCGACGGCAAGACGCCGCTGGACAACGACAAGCTGACGCTCGCGGGGCTGCTCGACATGCAGCTGCACGAGTACGCGGGCGACATCGAGGAGATCGCGGACCAGTCGGTGAAGGAGCTCAAGATGGAGACGCAGCTCGCGAAGATGGACACCTTCTGGTTCGGCGACAAGAGCGCCGGGAGCAAGACCCCCGACGGCGCGGTGTGGCTGATGGAGATGTACAAGAAGACCGACGTGCCACTGCTGAAGGTGGGCGAGGAGGAGTTCGAGACCCTCGAGGGCGACCAGCTGATCATCCAAGGGATGATGGCGTCACGCTACCTCAAGCAGTTCGAGACCGAGGTGACGGAGATGAAGAAGGTGCTTGGCGTGGCGTCGGACGTGATCGGCCTCTCGGCCGAGATCCAGCGCACGTGGTCGTACCTCGAGCCGCTCTTCATCGGCTCGGAGGAGGTGAAGAAGGAGCTGCCCGAGACCGCGGAGCGGTTCGCCGGCATCGATGCGCGCGTGAAGACCTACCTCAAGAAGCAGTGGTCGACCAAGAACATCATCAAGGCGTGCAACGCCGACGACCTCTTCTCGGAGCTCGAGGCCATCTCGGAGCAGCTCGACGTCTGCAAGAAGAGCCTCGCCGACTTCCTCGACGGGCGCAAGCGCCAGTTCCCGCGCTTCTACTTCACCTCCGAGGCCGACCTCCTCGACATCCTCTCGAACGGCTCGCAGCCGGAGAAGATCATGGTCCATGTGCCCAAGATCTACCTCGCCACCAAGAACTTCAACCTCGAGCCCGGCCCCGGCGGCCGGCCCAAGGCGGTCAAGTGGATCTCGGGCGTCGGCACGGAGGACGTCGAGTTCGAGCCCGCCGTCGAGCTGCAGGGCAAGTGCGAGATCTACCTGCAGACCGTGCTCGACGCGTACAAGCAGACGATGTTCAACCACACGACGCGCTCGCTCAAGCGCTACAAGGAGGGCATGTCGCGGATCGACTGGGTGATGCACGGCGGCGAGCGGCCCACTGACATGGCGCAGGTGATCCTGCTCGTCGCTGCTATCTACTACGCCGACGACCTCGAGCAGAAGGTCTTCCCGGGCTTCGGCTCCGGCGACGCCAAGTCGATGGCCAACTACAACAAGGAGCAGATCAAGCAGCTCGGCGCCCTCATCGCGACGACGCGCACCAACCTGAACGGCAACCAGCGCAAGCGCGTGATGTGCATGATCACGCTCGACACCCACAACCGCGACATCGTGCAGAAGATGATGCGCAACGGCGTGAAGGAGGTCTCGCACTTCGAGTGGCAGTCGCAGCTCAAGCTCCGCTTCATGGCGCCCGAGAAGGGCTTCGTGAACCGTGACCCGCACCTGCGCGAGGACGGCAAGCGCTCCGAGTGCCGCATCTGCGACGCGGTGCTGCCGTACGACTACGAGTATCTGGGCAACGGCCCGCGGCTGGTGGTCACGCCGCTCACCGACCGCATCTACGTGACGGCGACGCAGGCGCTCAACCTGATGATGGGCTGCGCGCCTGCGGGCCCCGCCGGGACGGGCAAGACCGAGACGACCAAGGACCTCGCCTCGGCGCTCGGCAAGGTGTGCTACGTGTTCAACTGCTCGCCCGAGATGGACTACCAGTCGATGGGCAACATCTACAAGGGCCTCGCCTCCTCGGGCGCGTGGGGCTGCTTCGACGAGTTCAACCGGCTGATCCCGGAGGTGCTCTCGGTGTGCTCCGTGCAGTTCAAGGCGGTGTGCGACGGGATCAAGGCCGGCGTCGACCGCATCACCGTCGAGGGCGACGAGATCAGCCTTGACCCGACCACCGGCGCCTACATCACGATGAACCCCGGCTACCTCGGCCGCTCCGAGCTGCCCGAGGGCCTCAAGGCGCTCTTCCGCCCGATGACGGTGATGGTCCCCGACCTCGTGCTCATCTGCGAGAACATGATGATGGCGGAGGGCTACGAGGAGGCGAAGTCGCTCGCCTCCAAGTTCTACGGCCTCTACTCCCTCCTCAAGCAGCTGCTCTCGAAGCAGCTCCACTACGACTGGGGCCTCCGCGCCGTCAAGTCGGTGCTGGTCGTCGCCGGCAGCTTCAAGCGCGCCGAGCCGGACCGCCCTGAGCCCGACCTGCTCATGCGCGCGCTCCGCGACTTCAACATCCCGAAGATCGTCAAGCAGGACGAGGTCGTGTTCTTCGGCCTGCTCGGCGACCTCTTCCCCGGCTCCGACCCGCCGCGCAGCGTGGACGAGGACCTGGAGCGCTACGTCACCGAGGCCTGTGTGGCGACGGGCCTGAACCCGGACGAGACCTTCCACCTGAAGGTCGTGCAGCTCGAGGAGCTCCTGGCGATCCGCCACTGCGTCTTCGTCATGGGGCCTGCGGGCGCCGGCAAGTCGAGCGCGTGGCTCACTCTCCAGAAGGCGCGCGAGATCTGGAAGCCCGAGTTCAAGACCAAGACGGTGGACCTCAACCCGAAGTCGATCGCCACGAAGGAGCTGTACGGTTACATCACCATGGCGACGCGCGAGTGGAAGGACGGCCTGCTCTCGAAGATCATGCGTGACCTGGGCCAGATCCCCGACGAGCTCCCGAAGTGGATCATCCTCGACGGTGACCTCGACGCCAACTGGATCGAGTCGATGAACTCCGTGATGGACGACAACCGCATGCTCACGCTCGCGTCGAACGAGCGCATCCCGCTCAAGCCGCACATGCGCATGATCTTCGAGATCCGCGACCTGAAGCACGCGACGCCGGCGACGGTGTCGCGGGCGGGCATCCTGTACATCTCGACGGCCCTCGGGACCCAGTGGCGCTCGCTCGTCAAGAGCTGGATCGCGCAGCTCACCTGGGAGAAGCCCGTCAACAAGGCGGGCGACACCGAGCCGACGCCGTACTCGCCGGAGGTGAAGCAGCGGCTCCAGGAGAACTTCGACGAGTACTGCGCGGCGACGCTGCTCTACTACAAGAAGGCGATACGACCGATTGTGCCGGTGGAGGACATCACGATGATCACCTCGCTGGTGCGGATGCTCGAGACGCTCATCGGGCAAATCGACTTCAACAAGGACGACAAGGAGACGCCGTGGCAGGACCGGCTCGACACACTCTTCGTCTACTGCGCCGTGTGGGCGATCGGCTGCTCCCTCACCGTGGCCGACGACGGCACCGACTTCGTCAAGGTCTTCTCCGACTACTGGCGCTCCGAGTACAAGCGCGTCAAGTTCCCGTCGCGCGACAACGTCTTCGACTACTACCTCGACATCGCGAAGAACGAGTTCCTGCCGTGGTCGAAGTCGCCCTACTTCTACACGATCGACTACAACTCCAAGACGATGCCGATGGCGCAGGTCACCGTGCCCACGAGCGAGACGGGCGCCGTCGCCTTTTGGCTCGAGAACCTCGTGGCCCACAAGCAGGCCGTGATGCTCTGCGGCCCCGCGGGCACGGGCAAGACGCAGCTGGTGATGGGGCTGCTCAGCAAGCAGGACCCCGAGCAGGTGCTCTCGCAGACCATCAACTTCAACTTCTACACCAACTCGGAGGTGCTCCAGGGCTCGATGGAGATCCCGCTCGAGAAGAAGACCGGCACCACCTTCGGCCCCCCTGGCCTCGCGCGCCTGATCTACTTCGTCGACGACCTCAACCTCCCCGAGGTCGACTCGTACAACACCCAGGACGCCATCGCGCTCCTCCGACAGCAGATGGAGTACCAGCACGTCTACGACCGCGCCAAGCTCACGTCCAAGTCGATCCAGAAGACGCAGGTCATCGCGTGCATGAACCCCACCGCCGGCTGCTTCCTCATCAACCCGCGCCTCCAGCGCCGCTTCACCACCTTCGCCATCGGCATGCCGAACCCGACCTCGCTCCTCCAGATCTACGAGACCTTCCTGGGCGGCCACCTGCGCGACTGGGATGACGGCTTCAAGGCCCTCACCTCCAACATCATCAAGTCGGCGCTCGGCCTCCACAACGCGGTGGCGGCGACCTTCCGCAAGACGGCGGCGAACTTCTTCTACGAGTTCAACATCCGCCACATCTCCAACGTCTTCCAGGGCCTCCTGGTCTCGCAGCCCGAGCAGTTCGCCGAGCCCGAGAAGTTCGTGCAGCTCTGGCTCCACGAGTCGGAGCGCGTCTACGGCGACCGGCTCGTGACGCCCGAGGACCTCTCGAAGTACAACGGCATGGCGCAGCAGCAGGCGAAGAAGCAGTTCCCGAACTACAACATGGGCCGCTTCTTCGCGGCGGAGAACGCGGACCCGCTCATCTTCTGCCACTTCACGCAGAACATCCAGGACAAGATGTACGACCAGGTCAAGTCGCTCGACTCGCTCTCCAAGATCCTCGACGACGCCCTGCGCGAGTACAACGAGACGAACGCGACGATGGACCTGGTGCTCTTCGAGGACGCGATGAAGCACGTCTGCCGCACCGTCCGCATCGTGCTCAACGAGGGCGGTCACGCGCTCCTCGTCGGCGTCGGCGGCTCGGGCAAGCAGTCGCTGTCGCGGCTCTCCGCCTTCATCTGCTCGTACACGGTGAAGCAGATCGTGATCAGCGCGAGCTACGGCATCCCCGACCTGAAGGAGGACCTGAAGTGGATGTACAACAAGGCCGGCCTCAAGGATGAGGGCGTCATGTTCTTGCTCACCGACTCGCAGATCACCAACGAGCGGTTCCTCATCTACCTCAACGACCTGCTCGCCAGCGGCAACATCCCCGACCTCTACGCCAACGACGAGGTCGACGGCATCGTGGGCAACCTGACGACCAAGGCGAAGAACGCGGGCGCGGGCGTTGACAAGCAGTCGGTGTGGGAGTACTTCCTCAAGCTCGTGCGCAAGAACCTCCACTGCGCCCTCTGCTTCTCGCCCGTCGGCGACGACTTCCGCCTCCGCGCGGCCAAGTTCCCGGCGCTGGTCAACTGCACCGTCATCGACATCTTCCAGGGCTGGCCGCGCGAGGCGCTCCACTCGGTGGGCAGGAAGTTCCTCGCGACGGTGGAGCTCGCGAACGACAAGATCCGCGAGGGCATCCAGGACTTCTTCCCCTACTCCTTCGCCACCGTCGCTGAGGCGGCCAAGAAGTTCCAGACGGTCGAGCGGCGGTACGTCTACTCGACGCCGAAGACCTACCTGGAGCTGCTCAAGCTCTATAACCTGCTGCTGAGGAAGAAGCGGAAGATCACGGACGAGGCGATTGTCCGGCTGGCGAACGGCCTGCAGAAGCTGAAGGAGACCGGGGAGGCGGTGGAGCAGATCGAGAAGGACCTGAAGGTCTCGCTGGTGGAGGCGGAGGAGAAGAAGACGACGGCGGAGGGGATTGCGGAGACGGTGTCGAAGGAGAAGGCGGTGGTCGAGGGGGAGACGGCGAAGGCGGAGATCGTGCAGTCGGAGACGAAGGTGATTCAGGCCGACGTGTCCAAGAAGCAGAAGGACACGGCGGAGGACCTGGCCAAGGCCGAGCCCGCGGTGAAGGAGGCGGAGGCGGCGCTCGCTGGCCTCAGCGAGAAGGACATCAAAGAGGTCGCGGGCGGCGCGAACGTGCCGAAGGGTATCGCCGAGGTCTTCTCGGCGACGATGGTGCTGCTGGCAGGGCTGCACTCGGGCATCCAGACGACCAAGGCGGGGAAGGTGAAGCAGGGGAAGACAGATGACCCGGAGACGGGGAAGGAAGGGCCGATTGTCGACTGGCCGGTCATCAAGAAGCAGATGCTCAGCGACCTCAAGCAGTACATGGCGCTGCTCTATGGCTTCAAGCAGAAGGCCGACGACGGCGAGGTCCCCGCGGTGAACTGGAAGGAGGTGCGCCCGTACCTCGAGTACTCGTTCTTCAAGCCCGAGGTCATCGTCAAGAAGAACTCCTCCGCGGCGGCGCTCTGCGGCTGGGTGATCAACATCGTCATCTACTACGACATCGTGACCACCGTCGAGCCCAAGCGCAAGGCGCTCGCCGAGTCGACGAGGCAGCTCAACGAGGCGAACGACAAGCTCGAGAAGGTCAACGCGCTGGTAGCTGACCTGCAGGCCAAGCTCGCGAAGCTCATGGCAGAGTTCGATGCGGCGAACAAGGAGAAGCAGGACGCCCTCGACACCGTCGAGCGCGGCCACAAGAAGCTCGATCTGGCGCAGCGGCTCACCACGGCGCTCGCGTCGGAGAACAAGCGCTGGAGCGAGAACGTGGTCCAGCTGAAGGAGGACAAGGCGCTGCTCGACGGCGACACGCTGCTCGCGGCCTCCTTCATCTCGTACATCGGCCCCTTCACCAAGACCTTCCGTGACGAGCTGGTCAACGACATCTGGGTGCCGTTCCTGCAGAAGGCCGCGGGCGGCGAGTCGATACCGATGACGGCGGGCATCAACCCCGTCAACGTCCTGTGCGGCCCCGCGGACATCGCGATCTGGAACTCACAGTCGCTGCCGTCGGACCCGGTGTCGACGGAGAACGGCGCGATCCTGACGGGCACCTCGCGCTGGCCGTTGATGATCGACCCGCAGCTGCAGGGCATCGAGTGGGTGCGGAACAAGGAGGGGGGCACCGAGCGCAACCTCACGATCATGCGGCTCGGCCAAGATCGCATGATCAACAAGATGGGGACGGCCGTGGAGGCGGGGCACTCGGTGCTGATTGAGAACATGGGCGAGAAGATCGACGCGGTGCTCAATCCGATCATCCAGCGCGCGAAGATCAAGAAGGGCAAGCGGTACTTCGTCAAGATCGGCGAGTCGGAGATGGAGTTCCACCCGCAGTTCGCGCTCTTCCTGCACACCAAGCTCTCGAACCCGCACTACGCGCCGGAGATCCAGGCCGAGACGACGCTCATCAACTTCATGGTGACGGAGTCGGGGCTCGAGGACCAGCTGCTGGCGCTGGTGGTGCGCAAGGAGCGGCTCGACCTGGCGCTCAAGAGCGAGGAGCTGGTGCAGGAGCAGAACCAGAACAAGATCAAGATGAAGCAGCTGGAGGACCAGATCCTGTCCAAGCTTGCTGCGGCGGAGGGCGACATCACGGAGGACGTGGAGCTGATCGAGGGCCTCGAGGACTCGAAGCGCATCTCGAACGAGATCACGCGCAAGGTGGAGATCGCGACGGCGACGCAGCAGTCTATCCTGACCACGAGCGAGAAGTACCGGTCGGTGGCGGCGCGCTCGTCGCTGCTCTTCTTCCTGATGAGCGACCTGGTGAAGATCCACACGTACTATATCTACTCGCTCGCATCGTATACCAAGGTCTTCTACTTCGGTATCGACAAGGTGACGGAGAAGAAGGCGGGGAGCAAGGACGCCGAGGAGGACGAGGAGGCGGAGGCGGCGCAGGAGGGGGAGAAGGCGGAGGGCGAGGAGGGCGAGAAGGAGGAGGGCAAAGAGGGCGAGAAGGAGGAGGGCCAGGGCGACGAGGAGGAGGCCGACGCCGATGCCGATGCCGATGCTGACGCCGACGCCGACGCCGACGCTGACGCCGACGGCGACGGCGATGGTGGCGAGGTGGAGGCAGTGGTGGAGCTCAGCGACGAGGAGCTCGCTGCCCGGTGTCAGGTGCTGATCGAGTCGATCACCATCACCGTCTACAACTACATTCGCCGTGGCCTGTTCGACCGCGACAAGCTGACGGTGTCGACGATGCTGCTGCTCAAGATCCTGCAGAAGGACAGCCGAATCGAGCCCGAGGAGATCGAGTACCTCGTGCAGAGCAAGCTGTCGCTTGACCCGGGCAACATGGGGCCCGTGGATCAGTGGCTGCCCCCGCAGCTGTGGCCGAAGGCGAAGGGTCTCGAGGGCATGAAGGTCTTCTCGGGCCTCGGGGAGGCCATGCAGGCCGACGACGACTGGCAAAAATGGTTCGACCATCCGATGGCCGAGACCGCCAAGCTGCCCGGTGACTTCAAGGAGCTCGAGGACGTGCACCGGATCATCCTTCTCCGCGCCCTCCGCCCCGACCGCGTGCCGACAGCGCTGACGGCGTACACCGCCAAGCAGCTCGGCGCCGAGTACACGATCCAGCCGACGTTCGACATGAACGCCTGCTACATCGAGACGTCCGCCGACACGCCCATCTTCTTCGTCCTCTTCCCCGGCGTCGACCCGACCCCATGGGTGGAGGGCCAGGGCAAGAAGCTGGGCTTCACCATCGACAACGGCAAGTTCGTCAACATTTCGATGGGGCAGGGGCAGGAGGCGCCGGCGGAGAACACGATGGAGGCGCTCGGCGGCAAGGGGGGCTGGGTGATGCTCCAGAACTGCCACCTCATGCAGAGCTGGGTGCCCAAGCTCGAGCGCAAGTTCGAGATCGTGAGCGCCTCGGCGCACGAGGACTTCCGGCTCTTCCTCTCGGCCGAGCCGCCGCCGATCGCGAGCTGGAAGAACATGCCCGAGTCGCTGATGCAGTCGTGCATCAAGGTGGCGAACGAGGCGCCGTCGGACATCCAGTCGAACCTCCGCCGCTCGTGGGACAACTTCTCGCAGGAGCACATCGAGACGTGCTCCAAGGTGACGGAGTTCAAGGCCTGCCTCTTCGCCCTCTGCTGGTTCCACTCCGTCCTCCTCGGGCGCAAGAAGTTCGGCCAGCAGGGATGGTCGCGGAAGTACCCCTTCAACACGGGCGACCTGACCATCTGCGCCGACGTGCTCCGCTCGTACCTCGACGACAACGACGAGGTGCCGTGGCAGGACCTGCGCTACCTCTTCGGCGAGATCATGTACGGCGGGCACATCACTGACTTCTGGGACCGGCGCACGTGCAACACCTACCTGTCGGTCCACATCCACGCCGACTTGTTTAAGGGCCACGACTTTGGCCTCACCAAGGGGGCCTCCCCGTACTTCGCGGGCGCGGGGAGCCACGACAACCCGAAGCTCAAGTATCTGTCACCCGATCCGAAGACGTTCGATTACCAGGCGTACATGGACTACATCGACAAGGACATCCCCGAGGAGAAGCCGATGCTCGTCGGCCTCCACTCGAACGCCGAGATCGGCAACCTGACGAAGCAGTGCGAGGCGGTGTTCTTCACCATCATCGCCACCAGCGGCGGCAGCGACGGCGGGGGCGGCGGCGGCGGCGGCGGCGTGCGCGGCGTGATGGAGGACCTGACCGAGCGGCTGCCCGAGAATTTCGAGATGGTCGGCATCGAGGAGAAGGCCGAGCCGCTCAAGGAGGGCGAGACCGGGCCTTACGTGATCGTGGCGCTGCAGGAGGCGGAGCGCATGAACGTGCTGCTGTCCGAGATCCGGCGCTCGCTGATCGAGCTCGACAAGGGGCTGAAGGGGCAGCTGAACATGTCGGAGTCGATGGAGGATCTGGTCACCGCCCTCGTCATCAACCAGGTGCCCGGTCGGGACCCCTTCGCCAAGTGCTCGTGGGAGAAGCTCGCGTGGTTCTCGCAGAAGACGCTGCTGACGTGGTTCGCGGACATGATCCTGCGCGTCGACCAGCTCGTGACCTGGACGGAGGACCTCGTGCGGCCCATGTCCCTCTGGCTCCCGGGCGTGTTCAACCCGACCGCGTTCCTCACGGCGGTGATGCAGGTCACCGCTCGCGAGACGCAGATGCCGCTGGACCAGATGACGACCTCCACCTTCGTGACCACCATGCTCGACCCGACCGAGCCGCAGGAGCACCCGAAGGACGGCGCCTTCGTGCACGGCATCTTCATGGAGGGCGCGCGCTGGCCGACGGGCGAGGACCCGCAGGTCGGCGAGCCGATCGACATGGACGGCACGCCCGTCGCTGGCGTCATCGTCGAGTCCAGGCTCAAGGAGCTGCTGCCGCTCATGCCGCTCATCTACGTCAAGGCCGTCAAGGTGGAGAAGGAGTGGGAGCCCAGTGCGGTGGGCTACTTGCGCCACGACGACCACGTCTACGACTGCCCGGCGTACATCACCACGTTCCGCGGCCCGACGTTCGTCACGACGGCCACGCTCGCGACCAAGGACCCGACGTGGAAGTGGGTCCTCGCCGGTGTGGCGCTGGTCTTCCAGACGGACGATTAGGCGGTTTTGTTCACAAGCAGCAGAAGGCGAAGCGCGAAGGGTATGGGTAAAAATCCAACAAGCAAAAAGCAAGGGCAATGCGCGCAGCTCAAAGCGCACAGCGCCGGCGCCTGCCGCGTTTGCGCCTGCGTCTGCGTCTGCAGTCCGCGCTATAAATTCAGGTTGTAGATGGCATGGCATTTTGGGCATTTCTGGGCACTTGCGGTGCCCGGGTAAATGCGAAAAGCGCAAAAAAGCAGCGCAGGCCACAGGTCATCGGCCACCCAGGTGCCACTCGTGTGCCCGCTGGCATAGCTCTTCACCTATAGGGTGCAGGAAGCCCCGGGCTCCCACAGGCCAGGCCCAGCTCTTGGGCCTTTGGGCACTGTGGCTTTGTTGCTCTTTTGGCATGTTCCCATGTAGCCCTATTCTTGCCTCTCTGAAATTGGTGAAGGGGTTCACCCCATATGTTCCATCTTCATCCTTGGCCCAGAAACCCAGATACGCCAGTGCTGCAATGCAACCAGCAGCGCCTATTACCATGCCAGCCACCAGCGCAAGAACAGAGAAGTCAAAGATGGCCGATTGGCCTTGGATGTTGCCCAACAGCACACGCAACGAGCTGAGGTACGTTGCCATGTAGAGGAACCTGGAAAGACGCGCATCAACGGATCAACGCATCACTATTCTCACAAAACTCTTGTTTAACACGTACATGCCAAGACTGGCCTGAAAAGTGCCGAGCAACGTCTTGAACTGCTCCTGGGCATGCTCTGCTGACGAGTTTGCACGTTCACAGTAGTGCCAGAAGCGGCGCTCCAACACGAGCACCAGGATGTGTAGCAGAAAGGGGAAACTCCAGAGCCCGCACACCGCAATAAGTGCTTGAGCATGAGAGAAGTCAGGAAACCCTTTGAGCGGCACCAGCAGGTGTAGCGACAGGAATAGCACAAAGAGCAGTGCTGGCATGCAGACCAACAAGATCTGTATCAAGCTTTGCTGGACGTCGCTGTCGCGCAAACCATACTGCCAGTACCACTCTCTGAAATTGGTGAAGGGGTTATCCTCAGCCCAGAAACCCAGATACGCCAGTGCTGCAATGCAACCAGCAGCGCCCACTACCATGCCAAACAGAAAAGGCCCAAAAAATGCAACAATCACTATGACTGCAGCAGAAATGATCCATGCAACAAAGATAGTCAAAATCAAGCGCCACCATCCTTTTGTGCCAGGCTTGCAGAGTCTTTCCATCCGTTTGCCTGTGCAAAGCACAACAACAAAACAGGAACAAGGGAGCAATCATACTCAGATCACATGAGGGCAGGGCAAAGCCATTGGCAAAGTGCTGACCATCTGTAGCTGTTTCCAATCGAGACATGTACCCAAGGATGATGGGGTGCAGGCAAAGGAGAGCTGCAGTGCTCAGCCACCGAGCAAAGTGGGCGTCCAAATCCACAACCAGGTTCAGGTCCAGATTCAGTACACCCAGAAACGGCCGCAGTATCTGCAATTGTGACAGAGCAATCAGTCAGGATGCTCAGTGACGGACAGGGACCCTGCCCCTTCACCTGGATCCATTTGGCGGGCCAGGGGATCTTCACATCGATGACCATGCCGGTGTTCTGGACCAAGCTGACAATGATGGTGGCAAAGGTGAGGAGGCTGGGCAGAGTTTTCTTTGTGATAAGTGCCTGCTGTTGCGCCTGATCCAGCTCGGACGCCTTGTTTGGCGCGCTGCCTTCTTCTTCTTCCGCTTTGCCTGCGTTTGCTGCTGAGATGGGGTTCTCGACAGTGTGCGCATCTTGCAGCGAAATGCGCCGGTCAGCGCCCTCGCCAAATCCGGCGGTCAGCTGCACGGAGAGTGCATTCGCCATCTCCTCGTCGCCATCCAGATTGACTTTCCGGTTCTGCGAGGCGCTCGCCAGCTGGATGCCCTGACTGGTGCGGCCTTCGGTCGTCGTGCGCCAGCCTTCCTCTGACAGTGCTGGTACTGCGGGGCTGAGAGGCTCGCTCTCGTCATCCGCCCCCTTCACGTCTCTAGCCACCTCGCCGTGCGGCTCGACCTGCTTTTTCATCCTCACTAGACGAATTTAGCTCGACGCTGAATTTTTTGCTTGTAATAAAGCAGGGGTCCCAGGGCCCAAGATCTGCCCGTTCGGATGGGCGTTAACGCGGGCGGGGGTGGGGAGATGGCGCTGTAGATGGGACCCCGCCCGCAAACACCAGCGCCGCGACCAAGCCGTCGACCACCGACCACCGCCTGCAAGCTGCAAGCCCAAGGGGGATAGGGTTTCCCCAGCCCCAAGCAGCTCCCGGCCTCAGTCGGCGCTACCGCAATGTGTGGCGCCCGCTACTGGCCAGAATGCTCCCCTCGAGCTCGCGCTAGCTCCCTCTCGTACTCCTGCTCTCCTGCTCGCTATCGGCTATCTCAACCCCGCTACCGCCGCCACCTGCTCCGCGCCTCTCAGTGCCTCGCTCGCGCGTGGAACGAGACGGCGTACGCCTTGCGGAGATCCCGTAGACAGCCTGACTGGCTGAAAATAGGCCATCATAATCCTCTCATCGGTGACTCGGACAGCTTCGCTAGCCACGTGGGAGGCTGGCGCCGCCGGGGAGTCTGCTCGGTGTAGCTCGTGGAGGCGATGGGTGTTCCCCACCCAGTCCGCGACCCGTAGCTACCAAGACAATTCAGCTGCATGTGAGATCGTTGAGAACAGAGGCATGATGGGGGACTGTACGATGCAGCACTTGCGAGTGCTGCGTATCGGCCTCAATCAACACGGACGGAGCAATCCATTCGGCGCGCTTCTACAGCGGCTTTCCGCTGAGCATTTCTTTTGCAGAGGGATTTTCTTGCCTGCACAGACATTTTTTCTTTCTTTCCAGTCCCTTTGTGCCCATCGCCCCGCGTTGTTTTTTCCCTTATTATTTCATTGGAACCCAGTGCAGCACTGGGTAAAAAGGGGGGAGCCACTGCTCAGCAATAATAGTGCCCGCACCCCGAGCGCCCACACACACCCGCCGCCAACCGCAAGCAAGGAGAAACCACAAACACAGGGGGCACGAAGCCAGAGCGAAGGCGCACACAACGGGCCCACCACCCCTGCCAGCGCCAACCATGCGCACGCTTGCGCCCGCTGTGGAATGCCAGACCCCACAAGCAAGCAAAACACCAAGCCCAGCCCCCCAGAAACGCAGTGGAGCGGCCGAAGCGATGGCTGATTTCGCGGCGATTCGCAATCGCCAGGTATTGGACCGCGCGACGCCCGACACCACGACGGCGCACACGCGCGACCCGTTCGCACCTCATTTATTAGTGGGGGCATGGCGCCAGAGGCCGCCGCATCACGAGCACCCTCAGCAAGTTTCAGTTCGATCTCTGCAGCCCTTGACGAGCTGGCTGATCTCGGTGTAGCCCGTCCTGGGTTCAGAGTTCGAGCTGCAGAGCTTCAGCAGCTCTGCGGCGGTGCACTGGCAGCGCTTCCCCTTTTGTGCGCGCGCGCAGGTGGCGTGTGGCGTGGCGTGGCGTGGCGTGTGGCGCGTTCCGAGCCCCTAAACCCCCTTGGGCCTAGCGGCAATTTCCATTGTGCCCCTGGGACCAAGTGGCTCTTACTTAGTTAGGGAGCCTGCGTCCACTGCTGCTCACTCAGCAGGAGGCCACCTTAACGAGAAGGCGCTGCCGTGCTCCCAGCAGCTGGACTGAGGGCATTGGGCGCGAGGGGGACGTGCAGGGGACCGGGCCACTTAATTTTATAAATTATAAAATTTCACCAATTTCATCTCGGGCTCAAAAGGTCGCAAGTAGAGGATACCGCTGCGTCTGCCCAACAGCCCCGTCCGGGACGCAAACAGCGCGTCGAGAACGGTCATCGTTGCTGACATTGAGTTTGACGACCTCATCGGCATTAAAGCTTGCGAGCCCATGAACGCAGGCGACGGAGATGGGCTGAGGCTGGCTCATGTGAGAGCTGGACGGGCAAGGGGCTTCACGAAGGAGAACAACGCGGCGCTGAATGAAAACGGCGGCGGCGGTGAGAGCGAGATCCGTTTTTAGCGGCACAATTTCCCTAATTTCGTCATTGTAGATCGACGGGTCTCAATCGAGGATGCCGTGACCACGGACAATCCCTTGACCGCGAAGAATCAGGCAGCATCGAATGACAAGCGCGAAATTGGTGCTGCTGGTGTATGGTCTTCCGCCGACAGACAGCAACTCAACAACCTGATGGAGGGTATGCGCAAAGGCTTCGTCGGACTGGCATGCTCGGAAGCCACCTCGCTCCTCTGCCAGAACAAGGACAAAGTCGCCGACAAGACATGCTTATATCTGACCTCAATCAATGTGATGTCTGGTCTCGTCTTCTCCGCCATCGCAGGAGCAGCTCTGGAGCCGCTTGACGTCCAGGCACTACCGGAGGAGAAGCAGTGGGCGGGCAATGCCTACAACTTTCTAGCAGTGTGCTCAGTGGGCGCGCAAGGTCTGATCGTATGCTACTCGTCCTACTGCCTCTACTTCTTTGCAGCTAGCTCGCCAACGCCGGGAATCACGCACCGTGCCGTAATGCACTTCGCACCATTCTTTGGACTCCTCGAGCTTGGTACCTACTTGCCCATGTTTGGAGTGGTCGCCATGATCCTCCTTCAAACTGACATCTTCAGCACAGGAGATATCAGCTTCTACTGCCTGGTCGTGCTCAGCGCCATGATACTGTCAATCCATGTGCTCTTTGCAATCTACGGCAGCCGAGCCTTCCCGTACGTGTTCTGGAACTGGCGGAGGGTGGCGGCCCCATGGCTTGGCCTTAGCAGGGCGGCGAAAGCGAACGCGGTGTGCCATGCAGAAGCACAACTGGCAGAAGCGAAGAGAACTGGCGTGTTCTCTTGCCCTGAGCTTCATGGCGCAGGGACAGCGGCAGAGGAGACGGGAAAGGCAGAGCGAGATCGGGAGAACCTAGGTGGAGACGGAGATGAGATAGGGCGGATAGTTTCAGCAGGAGAGAGCACACTTGCTTCGTTTGTGAGAAGCGCGCTATCGGATGACAGCTCGAACACCGACGCAGATAGTATCATTGACGCAGAACAAGAGGAAGGGCAGAGCAAGAGGCACGAAGCAATTATGCAGGCGCTGCTGGCCGAAGGCTTGACACTGCGGCGGCTGAGGAGGGCTGCAGCACTGCCAGGAGGATTCACAGTGCTAGTACAAATGCTCCGAGGACGAGAAACACTAACAGCGGCAAGCACAAGCGCAGGCGAAGGCGAAGAAGCAAGACGAAGGGCAGCGGTGTTGGCAACTCTAACGCAGGGCGAGCTGCTGGCACTTGCGTCCGCGGCGATGGAAGGCGCTGGGAAGTGACGGCTTGCAATCGCGCAGGCAAGCTGCCCAACAGCCGCTTTGCCGGCACGCAGCAGCCCGCAAGTAAACGGGCTGCGCTTGCGGGCCCTGTTGCCTTGGCTGCTTGAGCTCTCCGGCACTCCGGCTCGAGTAGGCTACTATATTTAGACTAACCACGCAGATTGGACGCTAGTCCCATTCAA
>JACLAD010010383.1_pt1 | contig 17215 bp, 6 predicted proteins | sample 8027901 | NCBI WGS metagenome assembly JACLAD01 (sample SAMN15725071, study PRJNA655200) | protist metagenome | isolation source: fluorescence activated cell sorting (FACS) single amplified genomes of... | place: Spain: Blaines Bay Microbial Observatory, Mediterranean Sea | collected 2016-07-05 | reverse complement strand
TAGGTAAATTTACCCTTCCCATTCCTCTTGTCATCTTGGTAATCTCCTTCATATACATTACCATCAGCATAGGTATGTTTACCCTTCCCATTCCTCCTGTCATCTTGGTAATCTCCTTCATATACATCACCATCAGCGTAGGTATATTTACCCTTCCCATGCTTCTTGCCTTCTTCATTGTACTCTCCTTCGTACTTTTCCTCAGTCCTCTTTATAGACCCTCTTATAGCATCTACCAGTCGTTTCACATGCACTCGGTCTGATTCCTTGGTCAGTTTGCCATCTTCTGGAGTGTACATGTCAAACCAACTATTGTTCAAAGGAGGCAACACAACCGGCTGCTGAAGACACTTCTGCTCATTACTACCATATATGACATGCAATCGACGTTGCTGCAACAACCCAGAAAACCTACTCAAACGCTCAGGGGAGCTCTCCAACAAAGGAATATTGGTAGCATACATCATCTCAACCCGACACCACGCACGATTCACATAGGAATGATCACCTTCCTTCCATGCTGGACTACCGTACTGGTCAAACATATTGGAAATACCCTTCTTAGCAATATCACCATACCAATCACCCACATCCTTCTCGTAGATAGGAGTAACCACTAAGTCACATACCTGAATGATCTTATCAAGCATCTTCAGTTCCAAGCATGCTGTAGCATCTTGATCAATACAACCATAATCTAGCCATAGATATACCTTAGAAACACCTGGATAGTGAGTCTTCTTCATTTTGTCACATGCTTCAATGATCAATTTCATCTTATCGTGTTGTGGTGTATCAGGATGAGGTCTACCATCCCATCCTTCAGCACCATTCCAACCACGAAGCCAACAATGACTTACAAAAATAAATACAGCATCTTCACGATTAATATCGTCAAATTTAGTCTGTAGATGTTTATGTTCTGGACTACGAGGGAATTCACCTATGCTTTTCATATCATCTAAATCGAAAAACACAATAGGAGGCAATTCTTCCTCTTCCTCTTCCTGGTTTCGTCGTTTAGAAATCGAAGTACAAGTACCCATCTATCTAATCAAGAAAAGAATAATAAGCAAATAATCAACCAAGGAAGATGAAGGTTGGAAATGAACGGGAGTAGCTTCTATGACTGCGTTTGATAATGTTGTACTGTATTGTATTGTATTGCGTTTCGTTGTGTTCACAACAACAGTTTATGACGAATCGTATGGGTAAGGTATAAACACTGAAAGAATTCAGGAATACATATACACTTTATGACGTAAAGTCGTACACTTAGGGTTCGGTCCGTCAATCATTCCGAACGACAGAGTTGAACAACAACTAACTTTTCGCATAAAGTCAAGAAGCAAGCAAGTCCAGCAGTCTGCACACGAAGTAAACCACAATCTAACAAAACTACGAATGAATAAATTGCTTCAATCAGTATGTGTGTATGTATCCATGTTGATGTGACTCTATGTATGTAGACTATGGAGAGAGAGAATATTATAAGCATGATGTCCGGTCCGTCATCGTCACACACATAGCAGAAACAGAAGGCAAGTGTAGTACCTAGTTGAGGCAGGACGAGGAGGAGAATATCCCGTTGGGTACTTCAGGTGTAGCAAGGTAAAATTAAGTCACATAGGGTCAACGATGGTTGAACAGGTTGAAATTAGTAGGCAATTCAAGAAAGTGATTGAGATAAGATATGCATTTGTAATATGCTTTGTTCGAGTGTGCAGAGAAAAAGGGATAGAATTTGGTGCAGAATTTATGAAGGAGCAGTTTAGAGACCTTATTACGCCATCAGGTGTGCTCTTCGCAACTTTAAGAGGGCATACAAGTCATGTCATATGTCTTGCTATCAATGGAAACAGACTGTATTCTCTGGGTAGCGATAAAACCATAAGAGTATGGGATGTTAACACACATCAGCTTATTGCTACTATGAATCTGGAGGATCGTCATATTTTCTGCATTGCGGTAGCTAGAAATAAACTGTATTATGGGACTCATGATGGACCTATACAGATGTGGGATACTAATACATATCAGTATATTGGCACTTTGGAAGGTCATGCTCGTTTGGTGAATTGCCTCACTATAGTTGGAAGGAAGCTGTATTCCGGGAGTTATGATTCGTCTATACGAGTATGGGATACTGACACTCATCAGCATGTCGCCACTTTGCAGGGGCATTTCAATAGAGTGATGTGCCTCATTGTGACCGGAAACAAGCTTTATTCTGGGAGTTGGGATAAAACCATAGGAGTATGGGATACTAATTCAGATCAGCATATTACCACTTTGCGAGGGCATACTGAAAGTGTGATGTGCCTTGCTGTCGTTAAACACAAACTATATTCTGGGAGTAGTGATAAAACCGTACGAGTATGGGATATTAATACTCATCAGCATATCACCACTTTGCATTGGAGTTCCAATGGCGCGATGAATTGTCTCACTGTCGTTAAAAACAAGCTGTATTCTGGTAGTGGGCAATACACCACGCAAGTATGGGATACTGACTCACATCAGCAATTGATAAAGTTGAGAGCACAGACATTACCTCTCGTTGGAATAGAAAATAAGCTGTATTCTGGGAGTATGGATAACACCATACGAATATTTATAAAGTAGCTGGTTCACTTTGCAATACCAACAACGAACGATAAAGAAGAATGGAAGGTAGTAGCAGAAGTCGTAGAAGTGTTAGTTAGACTTATGTTACACGTTACACATATAGAAGTGCTCCGTGAATTGATTGTACTTTAGTCGGTTAATAAGGACAATATGCGAAGAATAGTTTCTTACAATTTAGAAGTGCGTAATAAATTATGATTAAGATTAATATTTAAAAGTAGTAGTAGTAGTAGTAGTAGTAGTTGCAGTGTACTCCCATAAGCCGTAAGGCAGTAGTGGAAGCAGTCAGTAGGAGCCGATCTAGGATCTAACACTTCTACTTTCTACTTTCTACTTTCTACTTCTAGGGCGGTACCTACTTCCTACTTCTACTTCTACTTTCTACTTCTATTACTTCTATTTCTATGTGCTAGTGCTAGGTGGTTGAAATATATAATATTAATATATGTTGGTCTCCTTCCTCATTTTACATATTACGACTATAGCTATAGACTAGGCTATAGACTATAGGTATAGTCTCGGTATAGACAAGGCTCCTTCCTATTCCTATTCCTAGACCCGACGAACTTCGTATAGAAGATAGAAGTACTTAGAATCGAGACAGAAGAGCACATCTACGCTCTATGCCTCTAGTGATCCTGTCATTCACTTCTTTCTTGACACTTTGATTGATGCAACTGAGCCTCTCCTCTGTACAGAAAGCTTGAGAGCAATTTTCTTCACAGCTGTATGCATAATTTCGTCTTTGAGCGCTGCTGCAATGATGCGTTTAGGTAGAATATTCTCCATCGTATGATCCAATCCAGCTGCCGTGGTCTCACCGACAACAAAATTTGAGAGTTGTTGACAAATATCCAGTGAAATTTTGGTTTCCATCTGTTGAAGTTCTTCAGCTCGAGATTTTTCTGCCTCCAAGCTCTTTTGCATGTCTGTATGTCTTTTCTTGTCAAATTTCTCTATCTCTGCATCTACAAGATTTTGCATACCAATTGACATTGACCATGATGAAATTGTTGTGGCCAATTCATGCGATAACTTTTCGGTCATGGCTACTGCTTCACTGTTGTCCCCATCTTCCATAGCATTATTTACATGAGTTTCTTTTTCATCGCGTAAGGGTTCAATAATAGCTTCTTGATTCAGAGACTCCATATGATCGATATTTTCTTCCATATTTGTACCCAGATCTTCAGTAAGTAGTTGAGCTTGCTCAAGAAGAAGTTTTACATCTATCAGCATATCTTTGTTTGTGAGAGGATCAATCGAGTATGCTTTATAGATGGAGTTAGTTTCAGCCTTACTTATTGACATGGGGATTCTCTCCCGTAGAGCTGCCACCGCTTGGTCAAGAGGCATTGGTACTTCCTTGGATTGTAAAGATAGAGAATTGGGAAGGATGTATCGAAGGATTTCTAACTTCGATACACCCGATTTCTTGATGTCAATATGAATCCGGTCAAAGAACGTTGCCATCGTTTTCTGCCAAGCTTTTCTTTCCCTATCCTCTAAGCTCTTTCGTATCTGTATCCTCACGGCTTCTTCAAATGACTTCCTTACACTAATGTCACCTAACACATCTATCATTATTGACCGCACACGATTCATTAATGCAATGGATGACGCGGTGTTGATGGTTTTTCTACTCATATCATGAAGGACCTTTGCTCCCACTCTCCTCATTTTCTGCTCCCATACAGCATTTCGTTGAGATCTCGTCAATCTATCATGTTCAATCCATTTCTGTTTTTCCTCTTCTATCACGGTGATCAAAGTAGATTTCATTACATCATTCATCCAGTCGGCGACTACTGCATGTAATGTCTCTGCATTATTCTTCTTGATTGCATTTTCTCGATCAATTATTGCTTGACGCTTGTCCCTACTTTCCTGACTTTTAGCAAGCGCATCTGCTTTCCTCTTGGCTATCTCTGCATCTTCTTTCTCTTTAATAGCTCTAGCTACTGCTTCTTGCTCTCCTCGAGCCTTCTCTTCCACAACTTCCACCTTGGATATGATCTTGTCAGCCTTTTTGATGACACGATCAGTTACAACATCATACCCCTTGTTGAGCATGACCGCTTTCTTTAATTGCATTTTCAGCAATCGTTGCTGTTCGTGTTTTTTCGCTGATTCGACTATAGACTCAACAATATGTCTAGTCTCTTTCTTTACCACTTGAGCAATGAGAGTCGCTTGCTCCCTCCGCAACCTATCAAGTCTTACTGTCTCGAAGTTTTCGAGTTGCGATTGAATTTCATCTTGCTCCCTACCAAACTCAGTAGCTGCTTCAACCAGTGCTCCTTGCATTCTTTCTTTCTCTGCTCTTTTCGCTTGTTCAATTTGCAAGAGCCGTTTTTGCTCTGCGAGTCGTTCAGCCTCCATCTGAGCTTGTCGAGCAGCCTCAGCAGCAGCTATCGCGGCTTGTCTTTCTTCTTCTTCTTTTCGTATTTTGATCGCTTCCATTTCCTTGCGGATCCTTTCTTCTTCATCGGCCTTAGCTTTGGCTTCAGCTATCGCTTTAGCGACTGCAATTGCCTCTAATTCCTCAATTCTTCTCTGGTATAACTCTTCGTGTAACATGTCACTCCTCTCTTGTTCTTCTCTTCTCAGTTCAGCATCAATTTTCTCCTGTGCTGCCTTACGTACTTCCTCTCGTTTAGCGATTAGTAAATTTCTCTCAGTCCTGGCTTTGATCTCCGCGGCTTTCGCTATTTCAGTAGCTTTTATCGCTGCCTCCTCATATGCAGCTTCTTCTTGCATCAATTTCAAATTGTGTTCCATCTCCGCCTTCGCTCTCTCAGCTTCCATCTCCGCATTTGCATTTTCGACTAATTTTTTCAGCAGTTCTTCCTCTTGGATCCTTCGACGATCTTCTTCCTCATCACTAAGATTCCCGGCCAGTTTTCGTTTTGCCTTTCGAATTTTCTCTCGCTCTATAGCTGCAGCTTCGTCGAAATGACGTATATAATCTTTCGATAGCGCCTCGTCTCTATCTCCATCGTCGTACAGAATATTGTAATGAATTTTTGGCTTTTTCTTCACTCGTTTAATCATATAACCCACTACACATCCTGGATACCAATCACCTCTACCATTGTATCGAGCCTCTACCTGTGCACCGATTTCATACTCTGCTTTTGGTGGATTTGGAGTGTGTGGATTCGCTTTCAAATAGACTCGTAGCGTCTGAACTCTTATGATGGCAAGTTTGCGACGAACCATCATTTGAATTCGAAGAACCAAACTTTCTAGTCGCATCAACACGATTTGATCGATGATGAATCTTCGATATTCTCCATCGTCATCAAAATTTATCACACAGTCTCTTTGGTTGTTATGAAGTCTGAACCTCTCCCATTTCAAGTCATTGTATTGGATGCCTGCAAGATTGAGGGAAGTACACAAACTAACTGAAACCTTCTCAGAAGATGGAATGTATTCATTCCATATTAAATATCGGTCTTCGACTTCTGTTGAATTGATAACATTGCTCATTCCGCCATACATATTATTGTCATCATTATAGTTGTTATTACTGTACCTATCTCTATCTTCTCCCACAGGTGGAGCGCTAGTAAGTCTGGAGTTGTCAACAGTTTTAGGTCGCACTTGATGATGGTTATTTTCCATAGTTGCTGATGCTGTGTGAGGACGTAGCATCATTTGAGGGGTACCAGTCATAGTGCGTGGGTCTTCAAATATGCTACCCCGCAAGCTAGAGTTGTTTTCAGCGTCAAATTTAGCGCGGAACAAAGACATCATTTTATCATGAGACGCATCCAAGCTAGCTTTCAGTGGAGATGGTAATGATTGTGATTGTGGGCGCCTTTCACCCGTTGTGGCAGTGCTTGCTCTTTTGATAGGCACTACTGTTGGAGTGGACGGACCACCAGGTGTCTGGTCGAGATGTATAGGAATATGCCGCTGTACAAAAACTTCCTGGCGTGGTAACATTCCTACCAAATATTTCGTTTCTTGCTCATGTGGCACTGTAAGTAAAATCTTTCTGCCCCGTTCATTCTTGTGAACTCGAAACAGAAACTTGGTTGGAAAGTATGGGAAAGTTTTTAAAATGAAAATTCGTAACGACCGAAGTGACGATTGCGCTGGTGTTTCTACAGTTTCACGATAGTTAGTATCGTAACTCGCTGACATGATCTTTATTCGTACCAAGGGCTGTGATGTTTTCGTAGGTATAGAGCTCTGAGACTTGGACACTTGCAAGGGAGTGACGATGCTCCCCACACCAACATGGTACCTATTGGAAGAGGACGAAGGTCTCGTAGACTTACCGTTCTTACTCAGGTCACTTTCCATAAAGTGCTCAGATTCGAAAACATCGTCCTCATATGACATATTTACTGCTATTCAATGTTTTCCGTGTATTCTTTTCGAGATTGCCCTGCTTGCTGAAGTCAGTTTTGCATACCTATGTCGCCGAATAAAACGCACAGAAGCTTCACCCCCGTATCACAACAGATGAAGGTGGAGTTTTCAATGCGATTGGTATCAATGTCAATCAATATGAACCTCTCCTACGTAATATACCCCTCTGGACTAGGTAGATATGACCTGGGTGTATCCTGCTGCTGGTAGGTCAGGTAAAATAGCGAAGAAGGCCATGTCCAGTGAAACTTCGGCTTCGCTCGTTCTTATTACCTACCCTAGTACATAGTAGAAGTAAGTACCTACCTACTATTTATTTGTATAGAAATATATATTTAGTAGAGGTAAAGTACCTCTATAATAAGTAGGACATCTGCTGATGATGCTGTGTATCGATCGCCAAAAATATACAAAAGGAGGACTCTGCCTGTCTGCTGTTGCTGTCGTGTTGTGAGTAAAATAGGTAGAGGCTCCCTTAATAATAAGAGTAGGTACCTCTGCCTACCGCAACAGCAGCAGCATAGCAGCAGAACGAGCGTGAAATGGATTACAGGTTATACCATATATACCTACTTTGTGAATGTATAAGCGACGAATAAGCAAGTGTTGTGGCATAATTCGGCTCGCACAGCGTGCACTGGGTCAGTGAATTCGTCCCTTTCCTAGACTATTTGTTCTTGTAGAGAGGTTTGTAGTCGCTGAAAGAAATAAACGCGGCATTGTACGCAAACCAGGACGGATATATCTCTAATTGGAGAGATAGATAAAAAGTGGTGAATCAATCTTGAAAAATCAGTGGGAAGTAATTAGACGACACACATAAGAAGTAAACGTTTCTTTGTAGAATGAGTCATATATTACAGCCATATGAGCAGTTCTTGCCATCAGCGGAATTGGCCACAGACCTTACGGTAGGGGATGTGTTTTACTCCTTGGAGCAACTTAATTCTATCTTCAAAAATATCACCGAGAGAATCGGGAAGAGAATAGAGGTATATATATATAATATATATATGTGTGTGTGTGTGTATGTATGTATGTATGTATGTATGTAAGTATATGTAGATGATTGGAATGCGCATATACAATACATACAATCTATTGCCTTTATTGTGTTTTCTCGGTATCATTTGAAAATTACTTCATTCCACCTCACCTTTTCCTTTGCCATATAATTAAATAGGATGAAACTGCAAGAGCTGCTCAGATAAATGCTAGAATTACCGCATGTCAAGACCAGGTGACAGCTGTCGCTACTAAAACAGGCAAAGCAACTACAGTGCTTGCAACAGCAAAATTTCCTGCACCAAAGGATTTACCTCCTCATAATACTCTATTCTCTGCTTCACCGAATATGCCACCTTCTCATCCAGAGGCTGATCATGACATTTTTTATAGCCCTTCAGATCCCACCAAGTCCGCATGTACCGATGGAGAACTAGCTCAGGATCTATTAGAAATTTTTGGGGTTTTAAATCTTGTTGGATCTGAATCGGCACGTGTAGAGTTCTTGATGGAGGACGAAGGACTTGGATCTTTACCTGCTCATATTCCATCTTTAGGATCATTGTTATTATTTAACTCCAATATTAATCCATATAAGAACTACGCGGTTGAGGACAATTTGGATTCCACTGGAAAAGAAAAGGGTGAAAGTAAAGAGGAGACAAATGCTCTAGGGGAAGCCCCTAAAACATTAGTTGATGGGGATACTCTTCCTGATATAGTTGATATGGATTTGAGCTATAAGCCTGTGATGGGTGAAATAAGCAGTCTAGCGCTGCCTACCAATTTGCCTCTTGACTTTGTTGCCGATATTCAGTTCTCTGCTGCTTTGCCTAGTATTGCGCCATCAACCTTCAAGAAGCCTGATTATGATTTACCACAAATTACAAACTCTGCTGGACCTCCACCTCCAGCCTTGTCAACAGATTCTAGTGCTCCTTCTACATCCAATGCAGCGGCTGCTCCTCCTCCACCTCCTGCTGCAGTACCAGCAGAAGTATCTAAACCGGATTCAGGAAGATCAAGCTTGTTAGATGCTATCAGAAATAAAGATAAGAATGTAAAATTGAAAAGTGTTGATCCCGATGAGCCAAAAGTCACCGCTGTTGCAAGTAGTAGTAACGCCGACAGCGGCCGTGGTGGTTTACTGGATGCTATTAAGGGGGGTATTAAACTTAAGAAAAGCACTGGGGATGGTTCTGTTGGTGACAAGGCCAAAGAAAAGGCTAAACCAGAGGTTGCTAAGCCTTTAAGTATGATGGACGAGATGAGATTACGCATGCAACGAAGAAACAATGCGATTAGTGGAAAATCTTCTGAAGAGTCTGTTAAAAAGGACGCAGCGCTTGTAAAGACTGCTCAAGATAATAAATCAACAGCTTCTGAATTAGCTCCACCTCCTGGTCTACCTAAAGCCCCATCTTCATCTTCAGTACCAACCAAGAAAAAGGCAAGTAGCGATAGTGATAGCGATGACTCATCTATAGCAAGTTTTGAAAATGATAATGACATTGTAAAAAAACCAATGCCGATATCTTCACTGTCAAAAAGTAATGACGACAGTGATTCTGATGAAGCTCCAACACCACCTCCCAAACCTAAAATGAATATACCTGTGCCACCTCAGCCTGGAAAAGGAGGTGGACTCATGAACAGCGAATCAACTAGTAAAATGTTAATGAGTGCAGCAAGTAAGCAACAAGCAGATAGCTCTGGAAGCGAAGATGATGATTGGGATTGATTATGGAAAATATGATGCTTACAGTCACCGTCATATTGTCGCTTAGAAGAATCCATTCCATGAGAAAGTAAAAGTAAGGGCGCATGAATGCATGAAATGAAGACAGCCTGGAATATTCCAGAACTAGGATCGAATTATTGTCGTCCATTATCCCACGATTTTTTTCTTTCCTTTTCCTGTTGGATCGGTGCGTTAAGCTTTGATAACTTCAAATCTATCGTCGTAGTCGTAGGAGTAGAGTAGGCGAGATAGAAATAGAAAGAGTTAAAGATATTAACTACCTTCGTTATGTACCATCCCTTTGTCGTGCGTCGTCGCTAGTCGCTAGCTACCCTTGCAGTATCTTCTGACTTCTAATTAACATATAATTAACGCATGAAACATGAAACTCCTCTGGCCTATCGTTCGTTGTCTCCAGTCTTTACCTATCTTGATTTGTAGAAGTACCTAGCTGTTGTCGCTATGAATATGAAGTATGAATATGAAGAAACGACGTACGACGACGAAGGGATGGCGACGAAGGTAGTTAAGGATATTTATCTACTGTATCTCTTTCGATCTCGCCTACTCGTATCTTCACCTAGTCTAGTCTCTAGCTACTCCTGATCATCTGATACTGATAATCTGATAACTGATAATGGTAAGAGATAAAGCGAGAACGAACAATGCTTCTCTACTTCGAACTTTGCCAAATATATCCTTCTTACAATATGCTGTTTACTATTTCATATTTCTCCAGCTCATTTATGACTTCATTCTACTCTTTCGCTATGGAGAAGGATATATTCGGAACAGTTCGAAGAGGAGATGCAACTATGCAGTCTGAGTTAGTGGGAATTCGGCGAGTTTGGTAGGGAGGATAAACTAAGAAGCGGTCAGTGAAAGTAATAGATCAGAAAGCTTGGAAAAGGAGATGGTTACAAATTATCCTTTCCACCAAACTCGCCGAATCCCCATCAGTTTCTGCCTCTAGACCGCAGCAGGACATATAATTTCCCCAATTTATCCATATACATAGATATTTACTCGCTATTCAATATAATATATTACTCATTTATGGCGCATTCTTTTCATAAACAACAGCGAACATGCCAATTACACGTGCTAAGTAAGCGACAAGGAGAAACCAACAATATCAATTCATAGTTTTCATAGATACAGGTAGTGGAAAAAAATTAATCGCTTCGAGTGACATAAAAGCATCGTAATCATATCATTTTCTCTTCCCTCTTCCCTGTCGCCATGTATCTCTTTTTAAACCAAGTATAAAACCACTTACAGTGCATAATCCAACTCATGCTAGCTCCTATAGCGTAACATCCCTTATAAGAAGGAATAGTTGCGAAGTTGTAGAATAGAAATGCTACTAAAGCGCCGTGATATACAACCCTGAATACAAAAAATGTCATTCCGAAAAGAAAATCTTGTTTATAACGAGGCCAGATGGAACCAGAAGCCAAAAATATTGTAGAAATCTCCAAAGGAAAGAAAACTACAAATATCATCGGGCAAGGTGGTGAGGTTAGTAGTGTAGTGGCCATTACAATCGCATAGCCTACATGATGAATCCAGCTCACGACATTACTAACGTTGAAGTAATATAGATACATGTATATAGTATCTACCAATAAATATGTACAAAAGAAACGCATTGATAACAAAGAATATCGATCATGACTGGTGAAAAGGTATTCAATCATCATGGGAGCGTTGATGCTATAGGAATCGAAATCCACCAGATGCTTCAACTCGAAGGGCATATCAAACGTCCCAGGTGCAATCGTTAGATCCATTACATACAAAAAGGTCATAATGGAGGCAAAGATAGCAGAAAGCAGTGTCATAATCCATGAAAGTCTCTTTTCTTTCCATAATTCGAAAGGATCTTTCTCACTCTCTTTTTGATATAGTGGGAGGAATTCCTTAACAGCGTAATACCAAATCAGGCATGCCACAGCTGTACTGCCAATGTCTGTTGCAATCTCTGTAGACATCTGGAGATTACAAGTCTGTTGCTATATCATACACTATCCCCGTGCTGTTACCTACAAGTACTTGAAGTTGGTGTAGTCGAAAGTGAATGAATGTGCTGCTGCTGCCTGAAATCGCTCCGCCCGCTAGCTGCAAAGGATCAGGATATACATACCAGAAAATCGAACCATGCACATAAATACCTACATTAATTGAACCAACATCTAACAAAAATGCGAATTGATGCAATCAGGAATAGACAGGTCACTCCTGGAATTCGTAGTTTTGTTAGATACTGGTTCAATTAATGTGCAGGTTCAATTTTTGTGCAGACTGGATAATAGCCTAATACCAAAATCCTCAACGGTAGGTGGTATGGTACGGTATGGTAGGCATAGGGCATTTTTTGACGCGTAGATCACACGCCATCAAAAAATCGCTGAATTTGGTAATTTTAATTATGTACCTAAAAGTAACATGTGGCGAAATTGAATGAATACGAATACGAATGCTGTTGTCAAGCATGTTGATTGTTGCGTGAGTGAGTAGAGGGAGATATGTCATCAACAAGGCATCTATGAGTCCAACGGCATAGCATAATCACGTGTGACTTGTCAACGAATTAACCAGTTCATATTCTCCTTGAATAGTTGATTGTCCTTTCTTTTACTGTTCTTCGTTTCTCATTCATCCTTCTCTTCTCCCGATCTCTCACTACTCCTCCAATCCTCACCCTGGGAGACTTGCTCCGCTGCTACTGGACTGCGGCTTACTGTTCTGTAATCACTCACAATGATAAATGAATTACTCTCATTTGGTGTATTTGATAAACACTCCCCTACATATGTCTCTCTTCTGTTTGTACAATTATTCTGGGCATCTATAGGCGCGTTGTCAGGCTTTCTTCCCATTTTCATTGCAGAAAAGTTTTGTAGAAAGGTTAATGGAAGTAATCTTTTCTATTTGTTAATATTTACGATACCAATATGCTCATTGGTGAGTGCTGCTGTATCGCTTTTCGTGACAGCTGGACTGAATGCAAATCCAACTATTCCGATGTTAATACTAAATGGCCTGTGGTACTTATTTTGGATCACATTTGGTTTCACAAATTAAAGAATGGCCTATGGTACATATTTTGGACCACATATTTGGTTTCACGAATGAAACATTTGTCTAGTTATACTAGATCAACCTAGATATATATATATATATATATATATATTGCCTTCTAGAAGAAGCAAATGATACATTGAGGACAAATCCAAACAAGATGAATACATTTGGGGTCCATCAAGAAATTTCCTTTCCTAGCGCAGATCATGATGAATCATCAGATCATATCAGTAACTCTTCTCATCCATTATATTGTGAGTTACATCTATGATATGATGCAGTCTATCCAGTAGTGTCTGTAATTTTAGTAGGTAGTCTAGTACTAGTACCAGCGTATGGCGAATGAATCTAACTACTACTGTGAGCTGTGAGAGAAAGTAATAATTAGTATTAGTATCAGTATTAGTATCAGTATTAGTAGATAGAAGAGGTTGGACTAGTATAGTGTGTATTAATTAAGTACTTCTTAAGTATGACTACACATGATGATAATAGTAAGGGCTCTGGTAATTATTTCTATTTCTGCATTTCTGCTTCTATCTTCTATCTTCTATCGCTTTCATATTTCATTGTATTTGGCTGTACTTTATTTGTGAAGTAGCTAATTTTTACTTTAACTTTACATGCTTGAATACGCTATACCTATAACCTATATCCTATATAACACAATAACACTATATATACATATCGCTATTAGAGTAAGAGTTAGAGTAATAATTTCATTTGACTTTGGCTACATAGCGACACGTTTCATCTCTCTTCACTTTAGAAGGATTATTAGTCTATATGAAAGAATGAAAGGTGTGGTGTAATTTGTAAGGAAGTAAAGAGTAGTTGTTAAAAGGAGGGGTAGGATTTTACAATTAAAAGGTTCATCTTCTGTGTCTTCAGTCGTAGGTGGTTTCGCCTGCTTAGTTGTCAAGGAGGGGTGGGATCTTGAAACTTGAAACGTTCGAAGTAGATAGGTGTCATAACTAACCTCTCCTAACTACTGGAACGCTACCTATGTATCCAGTCTACTAGAAGTACAAGCTACTAGAAAAAGCGAAGTTTTCCAAGGTAAGAGTAAGAGCAAAGGAAAAAGGCAAGTAGTTATAAGAATATAGATAAGTAGGTGTAGGTAGATAGGTACCTAATAACTACTCAAGTCTGCACAAAAATCGAACATCATGCACATCAATTGAAAACATTTCTACTAAAACTACGAATTAAACGAAGATGATAATTCGTAGTTTTAGTAGAAATGTGATCTATTAATATGCAAGTTCGATTTTTTTTTTGCAGACTGTGCTGGGTACTCTTCTTAGTACTGAAGTACCTACCGTACCTGCTGCTGCTGCCACATGCATGGTATTTAGTATGGTACCTGGGACTTGTCCGGCTTAGGTTCCATCTATCTAGAAAAGTAGGAGCTTTGTCTAATAAAACTACGAATGATGAATAAAAAAGTAGGAGCTTTGTCCATCTAGTTTTGATAAATACTGTATTTATCATTCGTAGTTTTGTTAGACCCCCCTCCTATGTAATTTGGAGGGAATTTTTGCTGGATTTCTCTGTTACTTTTTCCTAGTATCCTAGTAAAATTGGGCCGGACAAGTCCCTGGTTTCCTAGTGCATATAATGGTAGGTTGGTCATGGTGCCTACCTCTTTTTCAACTGTGTTCAACCGATCATCGATGAGACGCGCGCCGAACAACTAAACACTAGGTTCATACTCCATCTAGGTATCTGCTGACACTATCGTAGGTAAGTACCTGCTACTCATTCGGATCTCCCTCTTTTCTCATCTCTCATCGTACCGTTAGGTAGGTACCTAAGTAGATAGGTGCCTACACTACCCTACCTCTATCACCTTCACATTTATAATTGAGGTTGTTGAGCTTGCAAGACCCCACCTACGACGAGAAAAGATCTCTTTGCATAATCCACTGAAAATCACTGTGATATCTCTACTTCCACTTCTACTCTTCACCTGTTGTATCAATGTCATCCACCACGTCGTCCATCACTCGTGCATGTTCTGTGTACTGCTATGGTGCCCTACTTTCTACTGTTCAACTAAGTGGCATATATGACGATAGCAAGATATTTGTCGATAAGCCGATGAAAATGTCACCTGAGGAAGTTCTTCATGACTTTAATCTTCTTTCAGATCCTTCTTCAATCCCTATTTTGACGACTTTTTTAGAGGATCATTTCGAAGACGAGGGAAGTGATTTGATATCATGGGTACCTACTGACTTCCAAGAGGTACCAAGAAAACTTGATCAGATTAATAATGCAACTTATAGAAAATTTGCTATAGATTTGAATTCATTATGGTTACAATTAGGAAGAGAAGTAGATCCAATAGTGATGGAACATCCTGAAAGACATTCATTTGTAACAAGAAAATATCCCTTTATTATACCTGGTGGTAGATTTCGTGAATCTTATTATTGGGATTCATGGTTTATAATTCAAGGTCTTTATGCTTGTGATATGTATGAAACTAGTAAATATATTATTATGAATCTGTTAGACGATATTGAAAATTTTGGATTTGTGCCAAATGGTGGGAGAATATATTACCTAGATAGATCTCAACCACCTGTCTTATCAGAGATGGTATTAGAATATGTAAAATATATGAGAAGGAATAGTAGTCTTGATAATAATAATGATTATAATTATAATAATGAAGTACTCTCATTTATGGAGTCTTCCTATCTAACGTTGAAGAAAGAGTATGCATATTGGATGAATGAAGTGAATGGCCATACATGGTCGTTTACATCATCATTATCATCTGAAGTAGTTTACACATTGAACAGATATCATAGTGGGGAAACTTCACCAAGGCCAGAGTCGTATGCTGAGGATTACCAAGTAAGACATAATCAGACGACGACCAGTGACGATGATAACGATAATGATGATGTGATCTACACACATATTAGAGCTGGTGCTGAAAGTGGATGGGACTTTTCTTCTCGTTGGATACGCCCAATTCATAACACAGAAGAAAATGAAGACTTTTATGGTGATCTAACTAATATATATACTCATGAAATCATTCCAGTAGAATTAAACTCAATCATGTACAAATTTGAAGGAAATCTTCTCGAAATTGCAAATATTTTATTGATTCATGCCAATCATGATGATTACAATGAGGGAACGGAGATGAATATTACTGTGAATGAATTAAAGGAAGACATTGTCATGTTTGAAGATGCGATGAGCTCTCGTAAACAAGGTATGTTGGAAATCTTATGGGATGATGTTGCTGCGATATACAGAGATTATAATATTACATCTGAAACGTCTTCAATGATCACGTCAGCTTCTAGTTTCATTCCTTTCTGGGCCAATTTGATTGATAAGGAAAATGTTAATCGCTCTTATAGTGCTTTTATGAGTAGTAATCTACTTCAACCGGGTGGAGTACTTACTACAGCGATAACAACAAGTGGGCAACAATGGGATGCACCAAATGCATGGGCTCCTATAGTATTATTGATTATAGATGGACTGCGTATCTTAGGCACTACAGAAGCCATCAAAACTGCTAAGGACTTAAAAGATCTTTGGTTGAACACTTGCTATATCGCCTACAACACAACTGGCTATATGTATGAAAAGTATGATGCCTATGTAATCGGACAAGGAGGTGGAGGTGGAGAATATGTACCTCAAGTAGGTTTTGGATGGACCAATGGGGTGGCTCTGAGACTTCTCGCTGAAGCTGAAGGATAATGAGAATAAAAATGACTGAAGCTCTCACTGGCCTATATAGTACATTTCACAGTTTACTGGCCAGAAGCAGAAGAAGAGGTAGAGAGAATGTCGCCTCAAGAGACAGACGAAGTCAATCTGAAGGTTCATAGAGGCAGTTCCCTATCGCATGCGATTGAATAGGTATCTGTTCTTCCTCTTCTGGCAATAAACCTTCAATTGAACTGAACTCTGCCGGAACATATTCTGGAGTTGGCGCTAGGTTCTGAATTTAATCTATCCTCGCTTTATTTTTCTCAAACTCACCATCGCCGTCATATCTAACGTCAGCCATATCTGAGTGTCAATCTAATCGCTGGTAACTGGGAATCGGTTTTCCTCTGGCGTTCCTTGGTACTACGTACTACACTAACTTTCGCGACAGGATTGAGAACTTCTTTGTCGAGAAACATTTAACATTTGCCTTAATCTTTTACCTTTTAGCTTTTAGTTTTAGTCTTTTAGGTCTACTATGATGGGCATAATTAAAAAACATGCTCATCGGCGATTAGCGTTAGCAGGGTCTTTTTTAAAAAGCTCATTAGCGATTAGCGTTAGCAGGGTCTTTTTTAAAAAGCTCATTAGCAATTAGCGTTAGTAGGGTCTTTCGAA
>JACLAD010004819.1_pt1 | contig 17244 bp, 35 predicted proteins | sample 8027901 | NCBI WGS metagenome assembly JACLAD01 (sample SAMN15725071, study PRJNA655200) | protist metagenome | isolation source: fluorescence activated cell sorting (FACS) single amplified genomes of... | place: Spain: Blaines Bay Microbial Observatory, Mediterranean Sea | collected 2016-07-05 | reverse complement strand
ATTGAGTTTGGCGTCATATTGCAGCTGCTGCAGTGTGATGTTGAAACAACATTGAACACCAGTTTGGTTGTGGATCTGTCGGTTTTACCACACGGATGATCACCAACTCACAGAATTCTGTTCGTAGCATCCAATATTCCTCCAATTCAAACACTGAGGAAGATTCTGTGAGTGCAAAGTCCGCTTGTTTAAGGGATTCCACTCGAGCACTACAAATCTTCTCAAGATCCTCACAGTCCCATCGCTCAGGATTGGGGTGAAAACGGTCTTTGTAGAACTGAGTCACTCGGACAGCCTGCACAGAACGGCAACGGGCCATCATGACCACCACATCATAATCGTCCATGAAAGTTGCATCAATGTCCTTCTTGTCTTCCGCCGTGGATGCCCCACAAGCATATTCGAGCATCTTCTGAAAGTTCAAGAACGACTCAACAGTCTCATGATCGGGTTTATCAGCAACCAAGGCTACGTAAGCCTTACGACGATGCAACGCTAATAGCAACGCCTGGTGATCAATTGCATATTCGTCACGTTCTGGTTTAAGAGATTCCGTTTCCATGAACACCATAGCTGATCCAACTGCCATTTTGGACATGAGAAACTTATCCTCTGGCCTCTGGTGCTTCCTTTGAGCTGAAAGCATCGTCGGCCTCAATCATTGTTGCTGTCACAATTGTTCACTTAGCTACTCGAACAGCATTCGGCTGCTGCTCCTTCAAGAAGTAATACGTTGTATTCAACTCGGAGATCGTGTAATCTTTGGAATAAAGCACCCGGGTCGCACTCGCTGTGGTCTTATCTCAGTCCCCCGACGCATCTCAAGAAGCTTTTGCTTCACTGCCTTGGTTTCCTGTAGATCCTGGGGCTGTACCAAATCAGGTTGGCTCACCAGATTCTGGGCACACTTGTCTCGCAATTCCCGGAACTGAAAAGCGTGATCTTTGAGAGTAGTAGATTCCTTCAACAAATGTGGGTAAACAATCGAAAGATTCCACACAGCGTCAAGATCCTCGCCAAAATGAGTCTGTAACATCTCCGTCACCTTTCACCAACTCATCTTGTTGTGTCTCTGTCATGTACTGATGCATCATCGGAGACTCTGGTATCATTCCGCGTGTATACAACTGAGGTAACATCTCCAAGGTTGATCGCAAAAAACACATATTGACACGCATCACTTGTGGTGGAAGATAGATTTTGTCACCTGGCATGGTGGCAAAATCACATGGTGGAAACGTCCACATCACATTGTTGATAATCTTCCGGACTTTTGAAACCATTTTGTGCATGTTGTCCCTTGCATCAGTGTGAACATTAAAACCAGATGCTCACGTGCTGGCCGATCGAAATGGGCAACTGGTCCATCCCAACTGTCAGGATGAACATGTGCAGGAACCTTGACATAGAGAACGCCACTTTCGACATCCTTCAACATACACCACATAATCTCTCGCTCCCGACAGGGTAGGTTGACACCTTTCGGCTTTTCCGCATCTGGAATTGCTTCCCACTCTTTTAGAATCTGGTTGTTGATGAAACTCGTAAGCTTCACAAATCGTTCTGAGACCACATATTGAAATACTAGAGTTTGGTCCACACGAAATGCCACACAGGGAAACTTAGCCAACTCGTCATAGAGCATCACCTGTGGCATTGCATTCTCCTGTCCTGTTTGAAGTGCATCCACATCTGGATCTCCACAAGTTAATGTAGTCCATGCCAATGCCTGCACAATAGTGGTCCACCCAGTCATCTCTTCCAACATTTGTGTCAGGGGGGGCACAGGCATGAATGCCACCTTAGGTTTCCCTCCTGTATCAAAGTCCTTCACCAACTTTTCACCATCGTACCACTGGAATCGACGGAGACTCGGCACTTGCACAAACGGAATGTTCTTGTAGGTCGGCAAATTGAATGTTATCAGAGACCCATCCAGGGCGCTCCTTCAATTTCTGAGCAACCATCATGACTCGACCTGTTTCCCCACGCTTGTGCAAAGTACGCTCTTCAGTCACAAGAACTAGAGAGACCTCCGCAATTGGCAACTCCAATTCAGTCACGCCAGCTATTACGGTGTAGCGTCATCAAAGTCCCGAGCATTGTAGGAGGGCCGACTCCGATCCTGATTGTCATCTTCCATAGTGCCAACATTCTGCACCATGCACATATAGTTACGATATCGTTGTCCATGATGGTCAAATCCATACTTTTTACGAGAGTCTTCAAGAACAAGTCGAGGCTCGACTGCCACATTCACCGTTTCCTTTGACCTCCAATTGTAGTAGCTCATCAGGGCAACATCCGTTCTCATCCGGAAAGCCAATGCGGGTACATACGCAGTCCACTGAAGTGGGAAGGCCACATCACACAGATGATAGAAATTGTTAAAGTGGTAAATGGCACTCTGAAAGAGCTGCACGGTAATAGAGTCCATTCCGGAAGTAACCGGACACTTCTCAATCTCATCTCGTTCCCACTTTCATAATTGTTCAAGGTAATGGACAGGCTGGGGCTGCATGTTCAAATCCAAGGCCAACCAAGGAAGATTCTCTGGACTATGCCTCTAATTGGTCCAGCCATTGAATGAACACAACACCTTCTTGGAACTCGTGCGACAAAACGATCATGGTTTCTGAGATACCCAAAGCAATGACCGCTACTTCTTCTTTGCGCAAGTTCAGCTCATCAATTACCAAGTGATCCAAATTCGTCACAATCTCAAAGATTTCAGCCTTCTCACACTCTCGAACAATCCGCGAAGCAGGTCCTTGCAAGGAATTGAGTGGAGGCTGATGGACCTCTCGAACCTTAGCAATATAGGCTTTCTCCAATCCATGCTGCACTTGATTGAAGGCCTGTCGCTCACATTCTGGACGCTTCGCCTCCAAGACCGTTGGATCCACATAAGGATACTCATCCGAGCTTTCCAAGAATTCCGCATGCGCATCCAACATGTCAGGACTTCAATCCCAAGTTTGTTGCTTCTTTAAGAAAGTCCTTATGAAATTCTGGAAAACGTTCTGGATGTTGTTCAAGGACACCAAATGGATCCTTGACATGATGAGGAATCCAATCACTCTTGTGAGCTTCTCGATCAGAGAATTCTTCCTGAAAGAATGGTTGTAGGTAAACACTGTGTCCCATTGGATTTCCACGTACAGGAACTAGAGGGGGTCTAGACTTCCCCTCCTTCCTCCAATTGGGGTGTCGCTCCATAGACCACCTGTCAAACGGTTCATACGGCTCATTCACTGTGGCCGGCACAACAATACCAAACTCCTGGAATTGAGAACCACTGGGCAAGTGGACCACCATGTTGCGTCCAATCCGGTACTGGACCCTTCACATGAAGCGGCCTGGTGAACACAGAGTGTAAGTATCGAACCACAGGATGCAACACATCACAAATGCCGGAGCTGAAACTCCGTGCCATTACCGAATTGAAAAGTGCATGATAAACCTGTCGGCTTGCCGCAAGTACTGGAAATTTTTAAGAAAACCTCACATTTGAGGATAAACCGATGGCAAAGTAGTAGGACAAGTCCTGGTAAGCCAAGGGCAACTTGTCGTGCACAGCTGTCAACCACCTGAGCAACTGGAAACCATTGTCTTCACCATCAAATAAGACCTTCTTGGACACTGACAACCGCTGTGTCAAGGAAATTCGACACAATAACTGTCCAAAGTTCACCACTTCCATGAGTTCCCGATTGTTTTCAAAGTACTGTTGAAATTGAATAGTAAAGTCCGTGGCATTGAGGGAACCATCATCAGGATACTGCACATATTTCAGGGTCAACTCATCTGTGCGTTTGCGCGTCTGCAATTCATGATCCAAGTCCTCAGGAGTTCCAGAAAGTTGACAATCATAAGGCAATCCAATCAATCCAGGAATATGAAAATTTCCCGGCTCTTGAATCATGAAGAAGAACTTCAGACAATCTCGTACAAGAAGACGTAGCAAACGGCCGGTCAGTGTGTCCCAGACAACTTTCGTCAGAAAATAGGCAGTTCCAACCATGACATGATTCGGAGTTACGTTGTCCATTGGAAAAACGCCAACAATGGGCTGCCTTGAGGCAAACATGCTGTTGAGCGTTCCATTGTGACGAACACCAGCTGTCGACAAACCTTTACTAGAGTCCATAGAGTACTGTGTGTTCATGCTCTTTCAGCACACCATTTCATGATTCCATGTGACAAGGCCCCGGAGAACGCATCGGCTGGAACATAAGGATACAAGTTGTTAGGAATTGACAGCATGTACATCCCAAAGGGCCAAGCTGCTGGATGTATCGTACATGATGCCCTCCTTTCCAAAGCACGATTCAATGCGTCCTGGTCCGGCATTACATGAGTCCGCACAGCATAAGGAGACGCAACCACTTGCACATGACCACAGAAGTTGGCAACTCGACGACGGCCATCAAAATCTCCAGTCATAAAGGGTGTGCACACGTGCAAGACATTCCGACAATGCTGAAATCGGCACAACAGACCATGAGAGCATCCACCAGTGTTGTATTCAAGACACGGCATTGTAGACTTCCCTGGCAAAAATACCCGGTACCAGTATGGCTATGACTGTCCATGACTGCTTCCACTGGAATACATGTCTTATCCTCAATCTTGTATGCCTGCAAGCAAGTGTAGGGGAACACAGTGTTCCACTGGTGTAAACGAAGGTGAAAGTCCAGCTCTTTCTCCTTCTTGTCAAATGCCTCAACCACTGCACTGATCACATCTGCATACTTCGCCTGCAAAGAATCATTGTAATTTCGTACCATCTCCTGATCTCGTTTGAGAACATCCGGTCGACGGACGGTTTGTTCAAAACTGCCTATGAAGCGATCGTGATAGTCTTCAGGTCTGTCAGAGAGACGCAAGTAATCCAGGCACTTCTTCTCTCCATTCTCAACATTGAGAATGTCATGATTTCAGTTAAACAACAATGGGTTGTGTTCATCTTCCGCTGCTTCATAGGGAACAGGCCGGTTGCTGGTCGACACTTCGAAGGCATCCGTGTCAACCTTGTGCGCCAGCACTGCCTTCAGTCCACCAAGGAGAAGTGCCTTCTCCTGATGTTGAACTGCTGCAATCTGGGCTGCAATGAGGCAACATGTGGAACCTCTGTCTCAGGTACCACTGCGACTGGCTGGGTATCCTTAACCCTTTCCATTTGCCTTAATACCTTCCTTATAGTCTTCTTGACTTTAGACTTCGCACTGCCTCGTAAAATGCCTGTAGAGACATGATCGTTCCATTGCCTTGCGCTCACGGCGATTAATAGCTTCCTTAACATCATCAATGGAAACAATCGTATCTCCAGCCTGCTCTTCCTCATCTTCACCTTCCGCCGGCACAGTCCTCTGACCTCCAGCATAGTCTTGGTCATCGCAGTCTTCCATGTCCCTCTTTTCACTTTCTGCTCCACTCTCTTCAGCATCAGATTGATCAAGCACAATCGGCTCACAAGCATCATCTTGGTCTGCTTCATCTTCAGCCTGATCCATGGCTGTATGGGTTTCATGCTTTTGATCACGGACCCTCCTGGCCACTGATGCTGATCGCCCTCGAGCTGAAGTCACTTTGCGGGTAATAGAATCGAGGAAGGTGCTCTAGTACCTCGGGGCACCGATGATGCCCGTCCGCCCGTCCCCTTCTCGAAGAATCTCGTTGCACAGCAAATGCAGGAGGAGGTGTCAGATGGATGTTGCGACAAGGATTTGACCAAGGCTTGACCGTCTGTGAAAACGCAACATCTCCTTTAGGCCTCAAGGTGTTGTCACTTGCGAAATGTGTGAGACAATATTGACAACGAAGTCGCATTCCAGAGTCCTTTGGAATACTCTGTAACGGCTCTGACTCACCAAGGAAGAATGCATAAGAAGGGTGATCAGAATAGCCCTGCAAGCCATGCCAAAGACTGTCTGAGGACCCTGGTGGAAGGTTGTGCGTCTGATTGCACGCACTGCATGCAAACTCAGGCAACGGTCCGCTCGGTCCAAGATTGGCATACTGTCGAACGCCGGTATTTGCCTCAATCACCTTGATGATCCAGTAGTGATACATCACGTCCCACTCAGGCTTGAATTGAAAAGGAAGTCCACTTGTTTGACTGCCACGCAAGAACACTTACTTTTCAGATAGCCCACTGCAGCCTCATAAGCTTCATCAGTGATTACTTTCTCGTGGCGAAACAATCGACTCTTGACCTGCCCTTCGGATAATGGATTCCATAGCTTAGCAGAAAACACGTTAGTCAAGGCTGTTGGATACATCACAGCCGGGCCATTCCTGGGAAGAGGCTCTGTCCGGGCACTGGCTTCCTCCAGAAACCAAGCAATGGCCGTGCCCAGTCCTTGAGGCACATGTCGAGCTCCATGCCCAACATAGCCACTCGGAGGAATCCGTATCAGAGCAGCATTTGGGTTCAAGTACTCTTCAAAGTCTCCAAGCCTCACGCCATTCACAGTGTAATCTGAAACTGCTTTTGGAAGCCTGCTTTGAGAAGAAGGCGCGCTGCTTCCACGCGGAGTTTTACTTCTTTGAGACGCTGACATACTGTTCTCAAAAGCTGATAAGCATTCAAGGGACAAGCTGATAGCTTGAGCCTAATGCTACGCACAAACAGCTGCGGTAACTGAAATACACCAAACATATCATAGCCATAAGAGACAGAGAGAGAGAGAGAACAAGAGAGAGAGAGAGCACACACACACACACACACACTATCTGTATAGGTGTAGATGAATATGTGCCATAGTCCTCGTAATGGTTAATAAAGTCCCTCTTAACGAGCAAGACCAGGACGTCCCTGATCCAATTTAACCTTATTGGTAACTGACGGGATATCAATCTTTTCTGCCTTCACTTGTTTTCTCGCCTTGGCAACCTCCCTCTTAGTATTCTTACTCTCAGCATCATACTTCAAGGCATAGACATTGTCTCTCAGATACTTCAGCATAGCATCCGGCTGCAGTGTTTTAGTCATGCAATCTACCAACATATGATCAGTTGGTACCCATCGAACTTCATCTCCAAATTCCTCGATGCCTTCTCGTACATTGAGTGAGTCCAACGCAACTCTCCGTTCATCTGGAATCGAAGCATTTTTCTCACACAGATCATATAAGGATTTACAGTCTGTGCCAGGACAGAACGGAACTTTCTTGCACAAGCTTCTCCAATTATCATCCCGTCCACGCTCGATCTCATACAGCATAGCACAGGCATACATTCCAAGATCATAGGCTCTCGCTGCACTTGCTGCCTCTGCAGCTAAAGTACTGCCAACCTTCCGATGTATCTTGGAAGATCCCCAATCAAGCAGATGGGTTACAGCTTTTCCATTATAAAGAGCCTTAGTAGACAAAACTATACAATATCCAACCTGTGATCCTTCACGGGGCTGCTGCATAAATGACGCATCATGAACTGCGGCCAATCCTAAAGCCTCAGCTTTCAGCACTGCATGGCGTACATCTTCATTGCCAGAAGTGGCGGAATTAATAGAGTCCATAGACTGCTTCAAACGCAATCTTCTTTTAGCTTCTCGACAACGGTCTCTCACTCCAGTCCCAGCGTGTACAAGATTAACTTCCAGTTCTCCCTCAATAGGTCTGAAAATTAGCTTCTGTTTCTGATCTCGGCTCCATTGTTTGGCCAGGGCTAACACTCGATTAGCATGAGTGAGGTCACCACAGGTAGCTTCACTAGTCCTCTGCTCTAAATCGAAACTGCATAAGATAATTGAGGCATTGACCCACGAGCCGGCCAAGCCAGTTGACCAACTAAAGAACGATAGCCGTGAAGTTCTTTAGATGTAAGTTTTGACTTAGGACTGTGAATCCGGTCCTTGGTCATCTTGACCCTCTGAATCTTATCCACAAATGGATGTTGGTGGATCTCAACAGTTCCATCATCTAACTGTTTGACCATGCGGCCAAGAAACTCAAATTCACCAACCTCAATCTTGCCAATATTCAAGGACTTGCGTAATTTCTGAATCGCAGCCTCATAAGTCTTGCCACGTCCAGCGCAACAAGCATCATCTACATGCAACACTAGCATTCCAATGGTAATAGGTTCCTTTCCTTCATAATCTCTCAGCACAAAGCTTCCTTTGCTTGTTCAGAGTTCTTCAAAACCAGCTTGTAAGATCATTTTGCGTATCCTCAGATACCATAAACGTGGAGCCTCACGAAGACCATAAGCGCCTTTTACGAGCTTAATCAAACTACCTGGTGCCACTCCAGGAAGTCCTTCTCGGGGTAACTGACAATAAATCTCTCGATCAGTATTCTCCCCCGACAGAAAGGCATTCTTGACATCGAATGACGTAAGTTTCCAATTCCGTCGTGCGGCAAGACTACAAAGCATATGAAAGGCTAATTGGGAAGCTGTTGATGCATCAGTCCTGAAACCACCTTCTTCCACTGGAACTTCCCCATCTGGGTCAACATGTCCTGGTACCACCAATCGAGATTTTGCAATTATGTTTTCATCTTCGCCAGACTTATCCTTATTGGTGCAAACATACCGAAGAGGAACACAAAAAATTCGATCTGGTGAAACTCTAAGAGATTCCTCAAGTGAAATAACCACTGCAGCTCCAGTATCCAAGAAACTCTGCCATTCACTTGCATCAGATACACAGAACTTCCTACGCTCTGCTTCATTAAAATATTTGGCATCTAGATCTTTGCCTGTCCTCTGATCTTTCTTGAATGTTTTCCATTTTTCCAATAAGCATTGTTGAGTCTCCAGACTAGACACCAAAACCACATTCTTTTGTCGTAGATAAAAGACCGAACCTTCATCACCATCGCTGGGCACCGGTCTCACTCGAGCTTCATCCAACATTAACTGTGCATCATCCAAATCATTTTGAGTCGGGCGAGGAGGAGTTGGTGGCACCTCTGCTCGCTCACCTGCTTCTTCTTGATTAGTAGAGTCCATGCAGGGCAACTCTTTCTCAGAAGGAGTCACCATCTCTTGATCAGGCTCAGACAAGGTTCGAGATGGAGGAGTGCCAATCCTCGACGTCCTCCCATGTAGCCTACCAGGTCTAATGGCCTCTGGCTGTTCGGGAAGATGATAGGGCCGTCGCAACAAGAAATCCGGAATCATAGAGGGCCGCAACGGAGAGAATGGCTCTAAATTGGGAGGCGCAACATATCCAGCTTCCTCAACAGATTTAGGAGCCTCTGGATTCAATAAATTCCCTGGATCCAAAGGATCAACCAAAGCATCTCCTCGGATATCGGTATATCGGAAATCTGGTCGCGCCGCCTTGGACATAGCCTCACGTAGTTGCTTAACAAAATCTTCTTGAACTATGAATTCTTCCATCTCAGCATGCCTCAAATGCTGTCCGGCAACCAAGACACAATGTCCACCATATGAAATCAATAAGAATCCATCTTGTTGTTAACATCAAACTCATGGCCTATTACAATTGCCGGGCCATACCATCGAGCTGGAATCCTCGCTCGACGTCCTCTCAACTGAGTCTTCTGCTTCTTCCAAAAGAACACGTGATTCCCTGGGAGGAGAAGTGAAACCTCGGACGACCTCGACGGGAACTGTATAGCCTGTGCCCATTTTGTTAAGTGATCCAACTCAACCACAGCCTTCATAGCTGCTTTCCGTATTTCCATCGATTTCCTCATAACCAGATCCTTACGACTATTCTCCACAGCAGCATCATCTGGAGTCTCCAAGTAGTGATTCAATCCACGGGCTGCCAGACGTTCATCAACTCCGTACACCAATGATCGGGGTGAATAACCAGTTTTCCCGGGTCTCCGGTTCTTAGCCATAGATGCATGTAAACACACATCTCTAATTTGGTTATAGCCACAAGCACCAGTCTCAGCTACCGTAGCAGAGATAACGCCTCCTAACACTTGTCCATGTCTCTCCACCATTCCAAATTGCCATGGAACTTCCACGCGCATCATCCGAAAATGCGAACCCAATTCACTGGCACACTGCTTAAACCCACCATGAAACTCTTTACCTTGATCAGTGACAATCTTTTCTGGAGCTCCAGCCCATTGCAATAAGTTAAACTTGAAGGCTGCAGAAATGGTCTTGGAACTCTTATTAGGTAAGAGAACTGACAAGTTAAAAGTAGAAGCAAAATCTAGAATGTTGAGAAGGAAGAACATAGTTCCCTCAGCATCTTTCATCCATTTCACATCCAAGCCTACTACTCCATTAAACCGAGTAGGTCGATATGGCGCGGACACTTGTGGCACCCTATCCGGGGGTCTGCGCCTAAGGTATGTAGGACACTTTAAATGCCATGCATATTCTATCATATCCACATGACACTTGGCTGTAGTCATAAGTCTCACCAAAGCATGATTACTAATATGTCCCAAGTTACGATGTGCCCGATGCACCATTTTCCGAATATTCGGCGGACATCTCCTTGCTGCTGGTGGTAAATCTGCATCGTGTTCTTCTTCATACTGGCCAATCTGTTCATCGGGATAATCCTCTGCAGTCAAGGAGCTATAAAAATCATCGGGCTATGGTTTCAGGTTATGTGAACGATCCTGAGAACTAATAGAGTCCCTACTCTTTCCTCTACAGGTCATGAGTCTGTCATAGTGGGCTGGCCTTCTTCCGCAACGTCTTGCTGTCCAGGTAGTGGTACTACCCCAGGTTCAGGCGATGGCGGTACAGCAATCCCTTCTTGATCTTGACTCGCCTGAACATCCGGAGATGTTTCTCTCTATAACTCATCTGCTTCTACGTCGTGCTCGATCTCGTCCACCTGCATAAGGGCCAACCTTAGCTCGCTTCATTGCCTGTTTGAGTTGTTGTCTTTGCAGAAACTTAGGCATATGCTCATCCTGTACAATCGGTTTCCGCTTCATCTTTGCGAGACCTCCACGTACCAAACTCTGATATTTAGCAATCGTCCTTTTTGGTTGCATAGGAAGTCCCAACTTCCTGAACTGACGTCTATCTTCTGAATCCAGATCCTCATAGGCCTCACGAACATTCTCAGTACGTCCACCTGGTTGAAAGATCTCATTCAAAAGTCTCCTTGCCTTTGAACCTTTCTGATTACCAGATTCAGGTGTATCATCCTCAATCGGAAACGGCCTCAATGTACCCCTAGTTTTCTCTTCAGAACTAGGTGGATTCAAACGGGCACGTTTCGAAAGGGAGGGGTACCCTTCCAGACCCTGATCATTATCTTCAGTGGGTCGTGACGACTGAACCGACGGCACTGACGAACCCAGAGAAGTAGAGTCCACAACAGCCAAGGGCCTTTTACGAAACTTATTAACACCAGTCCACCAATAAGAAAGACACCGATGCGCTTCGGGACGAAACGCACAATAAGGATCCTTAATCACTTCGTCACACCCGAGACCTTGTAGTCTCACTATCACCTGTCAAAGTACCAGGTTTCGGGCCATCTTTTGCACCAAAAGGAATAAACTTCGCTCTTCTCAAATTCGGATGGAAGCGATACCAGAAATCGGCATCCCCCACCCAATAGTCTTCCTCAACTTTTCGTTGCTTTCCACGTATACGTTGAATGTGAGACTGTACAGACTGTGGGCTAGACAAAGCTTTATCACACAATGGGCATGGATGACATCGGTTGGGATACTGACGCTGATACTGCTTTTCCGCAGATAGACGGGCAGACTCTTCGGCAGTAGCAGAGTAAACGTCGTACACTTACTGATCTTGCTGAGAAAAATGTTCCTCAAAATCATACAACACAGCATGGCAGAATTCCGAGGTCTACCATCCAGCAAAACGAGTCCTATTAATAGTATGACGGATACCATCAGGATCAACATAATGAGTCCGACCTTCAAGATGCTGATGACGATGATCACCTGGACACAATCGAGACATAACCACATCGGCAAACGGAGAAGATGACACCAACTTTGTACGCTTTCGATAAGCCAAATCAGCTTCAGGGTCTTTCCAACCAAACTGACACAGATCGGTAATCGTCACGTACTTGTCATCCTGCAAACGTCGTAAGCAAAACTGCTTCCACGCCAACGATGTAGAGGGATTCTCCACAAGAAATTGTCCGTGTCGCTGAGATTGCCAAAGTCATACACGGCTAATCCATCGTAGCATTGCAAGATGTCGTACCCGAATGGCACGCAATTGTGCAGCAAAATCTTCTGACTTCGCTAGACTAACATTCTGCATCACTGACCATGGATCACACATAAACTCAAAGACAATAACATCAGGTTTGCCTTTCACCAAACGTTTCCAGGCCAACTGACGTCCACGATCGGTCAATAAGTCAAAACCAGTTTCGATGGTAATCAGAAAAATCTTCCAACCACGTGTAGACGCCGTTTCAGACAAACGTGCAGTATTCGCACAAATTTGCACAATCGAACCTTGCTTCTTCCAGGTACGTTTAGTGGATGCCGACTCAACAATATGGTTAAGATATTCCTTGAATTTACGCAACGATGTAGCATCATAAGCCACTTTCAGAACTGGATCAACCACGTCTTTTGTCGAAGATACTGCTCTTCCTACAGGAGGCACATCGGTCCACCACACTTGTGTAGGATCGGGAAGAGGGTAAGGGTCAAATTCATAATTAATAGATTCCTTATCTACCTGTAATACAGGTGATGGTCCATCCATCTCATAAGTCCGAACAATAGTCTCCATCTTGGCCAACAAATAATCGTTCAACGTACGTTTTGGATCTACATTAGTCAACTCTGCACTGTCTGCAAATACACTTCCTCAGGATGCAAAGACTGATCATTATTTTTGGCTTCTCTAGTTTCATGCATCAAATCACAATTAATAACTTCCGTATCAGATGCACATGAAGACTTGAGCTGCTCTCCTTCCGAAGTAGCATGCGGCACAGTACAAACATCTAGTTCCGGAGCATTCTGTGCTCTGCCCAGCTGCTCCTGTTGTCATGCATCATAACAGAGACAGCTTCCTAGCGGATCCAAGACTTCATTGGTATCTCCAATGCATGACGAGAAAAACTTCGTACATCTCCAAAGTCAGCGATAGGCACAATCGGAGTGTCATGCTTGAATGGCGCAGAGACCTTCAAGTATTCAGAAGTCCACTTATTCTCCCCAAAATCCATAGCAATCTTTCAATCCTTGAGCATCTGCTTAGAAAATAGCGCCGGACAAGGAACTGCAACTTCGGCCAGAGGAATGTCACCCACGTATCGTCCTTGAATCACCACAGGATACACCCATGTAACAAACGACACCGCAGTTTTGCCATCACCAAATTGAAATTCCTGAGTCTTGTACTCCTTCGTTGGTTTCAAACCAAACTTAGCCATCAATGCCTTAAGCTCATGATGATCCTTCGATCCAGCAACTCCACGACGACAACCACTATCAGCCCATAGTTCACCTACACTCAACTTGGATGCAACTGCATACACCAACTCAAGACCTTCCGCTGTGGCATATCGTTCATCCAAGCCAAACTGTTCTCTCCGAAGTTTTGAGACAATGGTACGTGGTTGAAAACGCCTGACATCAGAGACAATGAAAACAGGACTAGCCCCCGAAGCTGAAGAGGACGACCGATCTCCTGCTTTTGGTGGAGGTGCTGGTCCAATGGTAAACCAAGCTGCATAATAAGGAAGCGTCTTTGGCCCGACACCTGTCACACGATTCTGAAAGTCCGGCCAATCTCTAGAAGGATTCCTTTTTCTCTGCTGATCGAGAGATTCCAAGACACTTTGATTAAACCGAGAAATCATCTTCTTGTCCATGTACATTTTGAACTCCGAGAGCTCACATGTGTTGATATCCTTCAACTCAACCTCGGCACCACCTGTTGCTTGAGTCGAATCTCTCTGCCTTGTTCCACAATCTGTATATGATTATAGGGACGCCAATACTTGCCTTGCTCAGAGGCTGGAACCTCTTGACACTTGCAGATTCCATGAAACACACGTTTCTTCTCTTCCATCGACATCTTCTTCCTCACGCTTCCCTCAAGCAGAGTCCGAAGGTGCGCAGTGTTTGCCGTGGCCAACGCTTCCACTTCTCGTTTGTCGAACCCTTGCTCGTTTAAGAAAGTCCGTACATTGCTTTCAATAGCTTCGGATACTGCAACGGAAGCTTGCAACGCGTTTTCATTGCTCAATGTCATCGCTTCCATCTGGCGCGTCATCTCCTCTGCAATTTCTTCCTGTGTGTCACCCTTTAGGATGTGTAGGATCATACAAGATCGCATGCTTGGGATCAGGCAAATTCTTACCCTTCGTAGGACTAGGACGAGATTTCAGCTGCTTTGCTAATCCTGCAGAGGCACTCTAATTCGCAGGAGGAGGTTTACCTGCCAGAGATGACTCAGTATTAGAATCATACCATAATCCCTGATATGGAGGAGGAAGTTTATATGCTCCTGACTCAACAATCCGAATAGAAGATGGTTTCGGCACTGGCTTTTTGAGAGGCACTTCCTGTGACAGATCTGAAGATGACGAAGGTTTCGGAACACCTGTCACCGCTGAACGTGCACTCGCTGTTGCTCGGCCAATCTTGTTCTTCTCTCGACGCTCTGGAGGAGACTTCTCAGGAGGTCCCAGATCCCACATTGTCTGAGAACTAGAAGGAATAGGTGTAACTGGAGTCGAAACAACCGGTGCCAGTTTCGGTGCCGCCGATGGTAACGGCCTTGTCTTCGGAACTCCAGACTTTGGTGGATACTCAATAGGAGGGGTACGGGACCTAGGCTTCGTCTTCACAAAAATTCCACTCCCCAAATGAGCATCTCAAGTAATACCTTCCGTTTCGTCAACTAAAGTCCTTTCGAACTCGGCAGTCTCACGTGCCTTCACACCCTGTTGACGATCTTCAGCCTCCTGTTCTTCCTCTAGCTTCCGAACATATTCAGCATCTGCTTCTTCCTGTGCTGCCTTGACCAAATCATCAACTTCCATTGGAACCTCTTCAGATTCTTGCAAAGCGGTAGCCAACGCCAAATCTTGCACAGACTGCTGGTGCAACTGCTCTGGAGTCATCGGGGAATACTGTTCTTCAACAGTTTGCGAATTTGACAGCATCAGCGCTCCAAACGTCATGTTGCTGGCCAACACACACGAAAGACAAGTAGGCAATTGATTCTTCGTCAAGGCACACGGAAATCCTCAACATATTCGAGCTCCACAAGCGCACTGTCCATAAGCAGGATTCCGACATCCCCCTTCACATTGTCTAGACCAAGGAACTGTAGCCACATCAACAGCCGGAGTAACTTGAGGAATGGTAGGAGCACAATCAATGCAATCCTTGTGATAACCACAGGCTAGTTGAAGCATCGCCTTTCCGACATCTGTAGACAAAAAATTACGATTCAATTTCGGAGTGAGTCGGACATGGTGCAACTTATCCAAGATATACTCCAAGTTCACTTCTTCTTCAACCACATGCCAAGCATCTTCCGTCTCTCGAGTCTCTTCCGTAGCCATCTCTGCCGCACGGTCTCCACTGGGCAAGTTAATAGATTCCATAGCATTTTCTGCTTCCCGATTCTCTCCTCTCAGTTTGAACAGAGATCTCAGAGTCGTTGTACATTCAGTCCTATGGTGTACAGGAAGCATTTCACTCCAGACTGGCGGTTCTTCTCCACCCAACTTTCGTTGAAAATACCGCAGATGTATCCACATGTCTAGTGCGGCAACACTCAGTCCCCCTCTGACACTACAAACAATGTGAAAGATATCCTGGTCCTTCCATCGTCATGCCAACAGGAAGTGGAGCATTCTGGGCGACCTTCTCTGTCTCCACCTCGAATCCCCAACAGATTATACACTGCGTCCTCGGTACTTCTCCAGTTCCCCATGCTGCAATCACTGCTCTAAGTGTCTGATCAATGGGGTTCGAGATACAGAAAGCGATAGTCTGATGGAAGCCTTTCACAATCAACCTCTCACATTGCCTCATGAACTCGATTTCTGAATGAATAACTTCCGTCCAAGACATCGACACTACTGGAGTCCTAGGGGCATCACCTTCTGCTACCGTTCGGAGAACAGATGGACTAGGACGAAACTCAAGGTCCTTGTTGTCCATCACCTGTACTGTTCACCATCAACACTTTAGAAGCACTCGACTTCTTAGTACCCTTAGATGCACCAGTCCGCTTCTTGACACCGCAAGCACCTTGTCGTTCCTTCGTACGCTTACCAGCACTCGACATCATAAATTTCACTGTATGTTAGCAAGATAGAGAAAGTGATTAGTGAATCGCAGATGAAACACATCACTGAGGAGAGGGATGAAGGGAAGGGAGAAGGGCGCAACGCGCTTCAGGGAATTGTGCCTCCCCCCGACCCGTCGGGGCCCAAGAAAGTTTTTGTGTGTCTGTAACTGTTCGTTCTCAGTGGGAGTCAAACCTTGCTCCTGTTGGGCCTTGTCCCAATCGTCCACACACGAAGCTGCAAATTATTCCGCAGCCTGTGCCGTGTTCAAGTCTTCAGGAGTGATTTCGATGTGCTGTTCAGCACTTTCATCCAATTCAGCATTGATGTCTTCCACAGCACCATCATCAAATTGAACAATCAGAACCCACGAATTTACCGACTGGTCATCGTTCTTAATCCACACATCATAATAATCGGGATCATTCCACCATTCATCAGGCCAATCATAAACATCTTCTTCTCCCATTGACCCGACATAATTGGTTTCATAACTGTCCCAATATCCTTCTGACCAATCAGTCACTTCTGATTCATCATGCCAATGCGTTCCTTCACATAAACACAACTATCAACCTGATTGGTGTCATAGGGGGAATCTGAATGTCATGGCCAGCTGCCTTCATACCACTCACCTGACCCATCACCATATTGATTCCAATATTCTTGTTCTTCATGGGTCCAGGTATCTCCTTCATGGTCAACATAATTGACATCCGCAAGATTCAAGATTCAACTCAGACGTAGTCGATTCCACATCAGACTCACCTTCAGAGTCGGAATCTGGTATATTCATATGACCTTCATCATTCATGTCTAATTCCTTAAACTCTTCTGGAATAATAAAGTCCACAGTGTATGATGCACCATACGTCCCAAGTTCATCCTGAACCTCCGTACTTCCTCGGTGGCTTCCCTGCATCACTGTTCCTTTTAGTCAACGCTGACTGGGCGATCCTTAGATCATCCATGTCTTCGACATGAGCAAACATAGCCATCATCGTCTTCCATATGAATTCAGGATC
>JACLAD010006365.1_pt1 | contig 17253 bp, 9 predicted proteins | sample 8027901 | NCBI WGS metagenome assembly JACLAD01 (sample SAMN15725071, study PRJNA655200) | protist metagenome | isolation source: fluorescence activated cell sorting (FACS) single amplified genomes of... | place: Spain: Blaines Bay Microbial Observatory, Mediterranean Sea | collected 2016-07-05 | reverse complement strand
TGGGCATTGCTTGTGCTCCTTGGCTTGTACGATTTGTTTGCTGTCTTGACACCGTGTGGACCGCTTAAATGTTTAATTGAAGTAGCACAGAATAAGGAAAGCTCTTTACCTGGTCTTTTGTACGAAGCTGATGTCCAACAACAAGATTATGGTCACCCTGCACCCACAAATCGTTCACCCACACCTGGGTTAGGATCATTAACGGGTATGGCTGAGCGCGTGACGTATCAAGAAGAAGAAGAAGAAGAAGAAGATTTTAGTGACGAGGAGTATGAGCAAGAAGAAGAACACCGAGCTCAAAAGACAGCCCAACAAATCGATCAGTATCTACCAGAAGAAGGCTTCGCCTCGTTTGGTGAACGAGATTCAATACGACTCGGGCTCGGCGACTTCGTCTTTTACAGTGTGCTGGCTGGTCGAGCAATTCTCAACGGATTCTCGACGTTCATAGCTGTGTTTGTAACGATCATGTTTGGGCTTGCATCCACCTTATTTCTCCTTGCCGTGTATCACAAAGCACTACCAGCTCTACCTATCTCTATTTTTATTGGTGTGATATTTTACTTTTTGACCGAGCTGTTTGTGGAACCAATGGTCAATAATCTTGTAGCAGAGTACGAATGGTACTAATTATATTTAATTTTAGAACTAGCCTATTTATCCACCTCTCACTCTTTTTCTACGTTGAATCCAAAACTTCCTCTTGGCGCTCGACGTCCTGGGTTGAACTCGTTTACAATATGGTCTGTCGCGTAGCCAACAGATACGCCGCAGACCAACTTATAGCCCGACGGAATATCAGGAAATTCTTTACGTACTGGGGATCCCCACATCGCAAGAGCACCTTGGGTGCTCGTGCCTAATCCATTTGCATGGGCAGACAGCAGCAAAGTTTGAAGAAAGAAGCCACAATCCAATGGACTGAATGGACCCATAGAACCGTGAACAAATACGAAAAATACTGCCGGTGCACCGAAGAATTCAAAATTTTTCCTTACTTGTTCATCACGCCCTTTTTTGTCTTGACGCTCGATTCCGAGTTTATTGTACAGCCCATAGCCACAAGCACGTCGGTGCTCTTGTAAATCGGAATCATATTTCAAATTACAGTTGTAATCGCCGTCAGGAGCCCCGCCAGCAAAATACAGTTTCGCCTTATCGATTATTGAACCCTTCATGGCTTTGTTTGCTGCATCAAATTTACCCAGCAATTCCTTAGCGATCCGGTCTTTTTGTTCACCGCGTGCCAGGCACAAATAATATGGAGCAACATTACACCAGGATGGAGCCCATTGAGCATCGTTCAGCACACGATTCAAAAGTTCCTCTGTTACCTCTTTATCTGGATCAAAATCACGCGTAGTACGTCGACTTCGCACGAACTTTGAAAATTCTTCGCCCGTTATCTTGCTGGACATTTTAAGAGAGGAATTAACAAAAGAGGAATCAAAAAGAGGAAAAAAAAAGAGGAACAATCAACAGGCGCGTCTCTTATAACAATAACTCTTGCTGCTCTAGAGACCTCTAGCTACTAGAGCACAGGCCCGATACTACGCAAGACTACGTACGACCGGGGCGCTCCCCGGTACGACATGGCTCCGACCCGTTCGATCGGGGAGCCGACTTGGTTCGATGGATTCTCTCTCAGGCTGTGCCACAGCCACAGGGGGTCTGTCCCACACCAAAAAAGAGACGTGAGTTCACTCCAGCGTCTTTTTCGCCAGCAGCAGTCGCTAAATAAGGATGTTATTCAGCCTAATAACGCCCAGGCAGGGGAAGCGACACGTCATCACCCCAAAGTGGGGTCCATAGGACCGGGGAGCGCCCAGCTCGCTCCCCGATAGGACCATAGCTCGTCAGCTACCCCACGATGCCTGTCGGATGCCGGATGGGACGTTTTTTTTTCTACCTGCTTTTTGTTATATTTTGGGATAGATCAAAAAAAAACATACAAAAAAAATCGTAAAGAGGAAGAAAGAACATTTGAATTGGTTTGTTTTCTTCAACTTTATAAATGAGAACAATTTTATGAAATAAATAGTAAGATTTGGTGTTTTTTTTTGTTTTAGAACGAGAGAGAGAGAGAGAGAGAGAGAGTGCTTCAAGGCAAGGATCTTTGTTTTTCGGTTTTCATGTTTTGAGGCAGACTTGACTGAAAAGATGAAGTGGAGCTGGGGGATAAGTTTGGTATTGTGTCCTTTTTTGGGGCAAGGCCTACAAGTTATTTCCCCGACAAACGTTTTAGGTGACAATATAAGATCGACACACTTTAGTCGTTACTTTGGAAAGCAATCTTGCGAACCGGTTCAAGGCACAGTTGTTTCTTTGGAGGGTAGCGACGCGAAAGGTTTATGTAAAGAGCCAGTTTTTGTTGGCAACTACTCTGGCATGATTTTACTCTTACCGGAACTATTCTATCCAATTGAAGAACTTGAAGTAGAGTCTCTTGGAATTGTTGTGCCTGTTCATAATCGAGGCTGCTCCAGAGAATTCATTTTCGAAAAAGTAGTAGCCTCTGGGGCGATTGGTGCAATTTCCTTTACGGTAGACTCCGAGCTCGGTTTTTCTGAATATGTACGAGGATACGGCAAGCACGATGAGAACGTGTATGACAAAATTATTCTTTTGGTGGTAAGTTTACGAGATTGGTTGCGAATATCGCAGGTGAATAATACGACGTTGTCGCTCCCATGTGGAGAACCGAACCCATCTCTGAATTACATTGATGCGGTGTCGTGGATGTCCCTTTTATTTGGCGTTTTGGACCTAGGGTTGGGACTATATGGTATATTGGGTGCTTACAAAATTCGGTTATCCGCTTCTTTTGGCAATTTTGTCTCCAAATCTCGTAGTTGTTTCCGCAGTAAACCATTGAGAAAGCAAAGTGAAAGTGGAATTACTCTAACCAAGGTAGAAGTTGACACAGAGGCGGATTTGGGTAACCAGACAAGCCTGAGATATCTCAGGGATGTAGAAAAGAATATCGAAGCCCAAGAAGAAGATGATTGTGATGCAGAGAATCACAAGGTCGAAGCTGTGGATGCTATCGACCAAGAGCGAAGAGTTAGTGTAAATAGACAAGATGAGAAAGAAGAAGTGCAACGAATTCCAAGCGTGGATTGCGTAGACACAAGATTCACAATAATATCGACTGAAGACAGTACGAATACCCCAAACAGCTGTCGTACACCTTCACTAGATCAACAAGATAGTAGATTACAATTGAAGCGGTATCAAAGCAGCGGATTGTATTCTTCTTCTGGGCAAAGAATATTGAGGCATCATCAAAGTAGTGGGTTTGGCAGTTGTCGGTCGTTTCGAGGAAGCTCATTAGGGAGCCGCAGAGCTTCGTCCTTTTCGTCAGTGGATAGCGTTGGAAGTAATCGCCCTTTGAAGAAAAAGGTAGTTGTAGGACAGAAAGAATTGTTGATCATCATCTGCGCTGTGGAGATTGTGCTTGGAATTATGAGAATTTTAGCTGGAGGGAACATCTATTCTCACTCATACGTATTGGGCGATGCCTTAGCTGCGTATCCGTTAAAGTCAATGCTGACTACAGGCTTTGCAGGTTTGAAATTTTTCACCACAGTGCTTCTGTCCTTCTTTTGGTTGGAAATGCGTAATGCCATGAAAGAGTTGCGCAGCGTGGAGAACGTATTGATTAAAAAACGACGAGAACTTATCATAGCGTTTGTGCTTGTTGTTGTACCAGATACCATATTTTGTATTCTCGGCGCAATGTTTTTGAGAGAAACTGCAGAAATTGGCATGTGGATTTACTCTATCTCAACCGCGCTTACGGCTTTATGGTTTATGTACTCCGTGCATTCGTTGCTAAAATTGTTGGGCGATCACATTTCAAACATGGATAGAGGGGGTGACGGGACAACTAACGGAATGAGTGATGTCAAACGATTTGTGTTACATCTGGCAAAGTGGCTTCGTTTTTTTTCCTTGTCGTCTTTTCTCACTGTCGTTTTGATTGTCATGTATTTACCCACAGACTTTGTCTACACTTCGCCCGATGCTTTCCTCTCCTTTTTCGTCATACTTTTTACCCTATCATGGTTTTCCATGTTCACCAAGATCCAAGGTCTCTTGGGTCCAGACTTTCGCAAATCTAGAAGGAATAGCACACAGGCAGCTATTTCAAAACCAAATCGAAATGCTGACGTTAATGAGCTAGAGCCGCCGAAAGAGGTTTCCGAGAAATCAGAAATGTCACAAAATTCCGACAACTCTGTAATAGTAGTAGCTTGATCAAGACCTTTTCAATATGTAAATACAGCCAAATCAACCAACCAACAAGACCAAGAAGAACTTTGTCGCTTCTCCTTTCCTACTTCCTTCCATCCTTCCTTCCTTCCTTTCTTCCTTTCCTCAATCCCACCCGCTCACAGGGGATGAGAAAGATGTATACAGCACTTGAGAATATCAAAAACTGAGGTCCCAGTCACACAAAGCCAGCATACCAGCCTTATCTTATCATCCTGCTCAAGTGCTTGCTCCGAGTCTGTCCATTTGCTTTTCTCACTTTGCATGAGATCTCTCCCCCTTTTAAAGAGAGAGAGAGAGAGAGAGAGAGAGAGCAATTGAGAAGGAAGGAAGGAAGGAAGGAAAGAAGGAAAGAAAGAAAGTTAGATCTATACATAGATACATAGAAAGATTGATAATTAGGGTGTACTTGGATTTTGATAAAGAGATTAAGTGAATCAAGGGAAATGGACGGTGCAAATGGGGATGATGAGGGTGATGTAAATCTTGGGGATGGAGGAAAAGATGATGGATTGAATGTACAGAAAAATAGTGCGAGTGAAGAGATGAATGAAATAGGGGAAGCTGAATTTAGAGGACACTATTCGATGAATATGGATCAGAGGATACTTTCGAAGGAAAAATACATAAAAAGTGAAAGACATAATCAAGAACGCTGTACGACAAAGACTCGTGATCGACTTTTGAACGTAGAGTTGCCGTATGCGTTGTCGAAAATCGCAAAATTGCTTGAACAGCTGCATATGGAAATTGAACCTACATATGAGAATGGCTTATCAGGTGCGTCACAACTTTTGACGCCTCCAACAGAAGCAGGCAACGGACAAGTTAGCAATGTTGAAAATGATGACGCTCTTGTGTCAAAGAGTTTGATGCATGCATCCTCGCGAGTATCTCAAGAAGGAAAAGGAATCGTAAAACATATGCCCAAATCGTTTAAATTTATTAAGGGTAAATCGGCTGAAGATAGTGCTCCAAAAACAGCTACTGTGGATTCTCTGGGTGCTCGAGGTTTAGTGATGCAGCATAAGCACAGTTCAAAATCGACTTCAAGCTCGCCGTCGAATCTTGCAGGAAGTAATAGTAGATCGTCGAAGCGTTGTATGCATGTGGAATACGGCTCCGCGCCTTCGTCTGCAGCTCCCTCTAGGTCATTTACGCCTCATAATGGGACTTGGATGGATGTATCACTGTGCATGGATGGGTTCCTTATCCCGCAGGCAAAGATCGATCTTCGGACCCAAAAACAAACCAAGAGCACTGTTGTGCGCAAAGCGGGAGGCAATTACCACAATTTTCGCACCGAAATCTCCAAGTCTCCTTGGGTCCTGGATCAATTGCGTCTTGTACACCAAATAGCACAGTCCCAACTGGCTCGTGTCGAAGAATGGCTTGCATCACTCGGTGAAAATGGCGATTTGAACTCTTTGTTCACTGCACAGGAATCCCTTCATGGGCTGGTTATCGATTTAGTGAGAGCACGAAATGCTTTGACGTCACCAAGTCCGAAAGCGTTCCCACAAAGTCTTCAATCTCCCACGTTGAACGCAAATTGCGCATTTCACCCCGCCCCAGGACCAGAAATATTACTTGACTTTGCGATACACCTGGATGAACTGGTTGTATCTGGCTATGAGGTGCGTCATCTTCAAAATTCTAGAGCATCATCAATCACCTCGAGCAGTTGGGTAGATGCTCAGAATTATTGCAATAAGACGTTTCGATTTGAGGAGAATGACACCTCAGTTGAGGTGATTGACCACGTGCAGGTCTGTTTCAAGGTGCACTCGCTTCAATGGGTTTTGGAAAGCATTTATGAAACATACAATGTTGCATACCGTATGCTGAGAAAATTTGAAAGCTTGAACAGGCATGAAATAGCACGGCTGCGCACCAGTGGCGTAGCTGGCGACTTGCAGAAAGCTAGCGCTGCACTTGAACGCTTTCGTAAACTGCCAAACTTACCCAGTATTGTGTTGTCTAATTTTACCCGATAGTATTAGTATTTCATTTTTTTAATAGCTGTTAACAGCTAAAGCTTACTCGTTCATGGTGTAACCAAATATTCTTTGAAATCAAGTCAAGCATTTTCCAATGCTTTGCGGAGCAACTTGACAAAGCGCCAGACGTCTTTGAAAGAGTTATACATTGGCGCAGGCGCAACTCGAATTACATCTGGTTCACGAAAATCTACGATGACACCATTTCTTGTAAGCTCCTTATGTACAGTTTTGACTGGCTTCGCAAACACTAGCGACAGCTGGGCACCCCGTCCACACTGGGGCGTTATGATACGACAAGTACCCTGGGGTAACGTCTTCGAAATTAGTAACTCAAGATAGAGAGTCAGTGTCTTGGATTTTTCCAAAATTCGATCCATTCCAACCTCATGAAAAAGCTCGAGTGATGAACGCAAAGTTGCTAGTGGAAGCACGGCTGGATTACTCAATTGCCACCCAAAAGCACCTTGTGAAGGGATGAACTTTTCCGCCATCTTGAAACGATCTTCTTTTCGGTGTCCCCACCATCCTGCAAGTCGTATCAAATCAGAATCTTGGTCATAACGGCTATGCACGAAGCACCCCCCCATACCACCTGGGCCACTATTCAAATACTTGTACGTACACCAGCAAGCAAAGTCGACGCCCCAGTCGTGCAGCTTCAATTCAACGTTTCCCACGGCGTGAGCTAAATCAAAGCCAACTTTGGCTTGATTTTTTGTCACCTCTCTCGTGTGCTTTGTTATTTGCTCCAAATCGAAACACTGACCGGTGTAATACTGTACACCGGAAAACATCACTAACGCTAGCTCGTCCTTATACTGAGAAATTTTTGCCTCGATGTCACCTTGATCTAAAGTTTCCTTACCTTCTCGAGGAGAGACAAGTACAAGGCATTCATCCGGGTCGTAGCCCTTTTCCATTATTTGTGAGCGAACAGCGATATAATCCGACGGGAAAGCCTTTGCTTCAATCAAGATCTTATTTCGAGTACTGGTCGGTCTGTAGAAAGAAATCATCATGAGGTGCAGATTTACGGTCAAACTATTCATTGTTGCTACTTCGCTTTTTTCTGCACCAACAATTTCCGCCATATATTCAACACATGTTTCATCGACTGTGACCCAAGGCAGAGGTTCCGTAAAGTGCCCTTCAACACCGTAGTTTGCCCATTTTTGCATTTCAAGTGAAACGTAATCTTGCGCTTTTCGGGGTTGAAGACCCAGGGAGTTCCCACAAAGGTAAGTGGTTACGACCTTTTGTTCATTACACGATTGATTATTCAGACTAGCTACAGAAGGGAACAAGAAATTTTCCCTCATATAACCGATTTCATCGTGTTCGTCAAGTAAACACGCCACAGACAAATCCATCAACTTTTCTTTCAATTTTTCACGTTCATCCGTCAAATCTAGCCCAACCCTTTTGAATTTATCCGAAGTAGTATCTCCCATATTTCTTTCTATGTAATAGCGTTTGATTGATTGATTGGTTTTTTTTTTTTCGATATTTTGATTTGACAGTGAAAAATTCAAAAAAGCATACTCTGATGATTCAAATGGTGCAATACCAAATTCTCAACGAAGTAAAAGTAAAATTGAAAAAATGTAAAGGTTAGGTAGAGGAGTGTATCTATGTGCTAGTCTTATATCTACAGGTGTTTTTTTATTTTTAATATTTTTTTGTAGAAAAAAGGATTCGAAAACTTGTCATGATGAAGTGCTTGAAGCAATCGGTTTATTAGGCGCCCAGGATCTTCTATTACTCAGAGCTGATGCAACCGAGCTTGATGATCCAGAACCGAAGGAGGGCTGTCGTGACAATCCAACGTTGAGACGCTGGACAATTATTGATACAAGGAAAGAGAAAAAGCCTACAGCAATTAGTGCGAAATCAAAATGCAAGGCAACCATAGAGATGTTTGCAGGTATAATCGGATTTAGCATGGTCGTCCTCTCGACAACACTTGTGAAGAAAAGAGAGCCTATGGTCGCGAAAATTAGAATCATGCAAAATAAGGTCCAAAGAATAAACCGATGGATTCGTTCTGCAGAGCGTCTCACAGGATCAACCTGCCCGTGAGAGCTAGAATCTTTGGCACGTTGTCCTGCAATTGAGAACATTTTCTTTCTCAATTTTAGTGCAGTCCTCATGTAGATAAAAAAAAGCGCTAACAAAATTAGGAGGATAGCCATGTTTGCAAGAAAGACTTGGATCATGAAAACAAGTGCTTGTGGCACGACTAAAATCACCAAACAAGCCACATAAATTTCACGAAACTGGGACTTTGAGATCCCTAGTTCAGATTGATCCTTTCCTGTAGATGATGCGTTTAACTTCCTTATTTTTGTTTTCCTTTTATTGTGACTGTTTTCTTTTAAAACATTTCCCCACACCCCTACCATGACTAACAAGCTAGCTGCAGCAAAAGACATACCAATCATCATCGCTGAGATATTCATGGAAACAACCAATGGGGAAAACTTGCCACGGGCCATCATGGCTTTTGTGAAAAGGTGGAAGGAAAATACAAAAAGGCCGACACACATCAAGCCTAGCGTTCTAAACGCATCGGTCAAAGTTTGAAGGCGTGCTGAATCTTTTGCTTTGTGATAAAGCATGATGAAAATAGACATGCCGCATAGGGCTAAGAGCAACTCCAACACGTACAAAACGATGTATACGTTTGATGCCGTCAAGCTTTGAGCTGTAGTCGTCGTGCAGTTAATCCCTTCAAGTCCGTGAAAAAGACTACACACACAATATCTACCGTTCGGGATTCCTGCATCGGCAAAGGTGACACAACCGTAACTCTGGAACGCAAGTTTATTTCCATGTATATTCTGTTCACATTCATCTATGTTTTCGCACGTCGTCAAGTTGTCCAGACCTCCCCACGGATCAAAAATGCCGTGTTCAAGCTCTACCATCTTTCTTTTTTGACTTGCTCAGTCTGTTGTGCAGAACCAATTTCTTATTTGTCGAGACCGTTGATAACTTTTCTGTCCTCTTCTGACTATCTTTTACGTCACAAAAATCACACGCTCACATATAGCATCTGACTGTGGTTTACAAAATTGAAATTTGGACAACTTGCACAAGTCGCCTTCCGCGAACAAAATTAAAACAACCCAAGTTCTAACCAAAAAGAGTCCACAGAAATTACCATCCAAATTTCCCTGAGGATCTGCATAAATTTCTTATTCCCTGAAGCACGATTTTAGTTATCGAAACCTCTAGAGGATCGATCAATTCCGTTTGTTTCGGTTAGTAGCTGTGGCGGGCGTAGCTGAGACTCGCCCGGGAAAACTTTTTGTAACGGATAAAAAACTCCTGGTCTTTTAACAAAAAACTTTTATCGGGCACGCCCAGTTTTTATCGAAAATCTTCTTTTAATTTTTTTGTTAACACCCCATCCAGCTAAAATTGGGCAAAAACAAATAAAGGGCTTGAAAAATATTTGGATTCCGGTATTAGAAACTTAAGCTTAAAACAAAGTGGATTTAATAAAAGAACACGTTTGGCAGTAAAGATTTTCTTAATCTAAAAAATTCCAAAATTCCAGCGATTGATGATTAAAGTTCTGGTATTAAAAAATACTTTTTTTTTTTAATGATTTAATTCTTGAATTCTAGAATTTCGGATGAGTCGAAAAAAAAAAGAAAGTAAAATCAAATCAAAAATGAGTGACATCATGGCAACATCGAATTCATATGAACGAAAGGTGGCATTTAGTATTGATCGTGGTGGTACATTCACGGATGTTTATAGTGAACTTGTTGATACGATTTCGAATGAAGTCGTGGATAGCTATGTTTTCAAGTTGTTGTCTCAGGATCCAAGCAATTATCAAGATGCTCCTAGGGAAGGGATCCGACGGACGCTTGAGCATTTTTTTCCCGAGCGAGAATATCCAAGATGTGACAAAGTGGATACAAGGAATATATTGTCTATTCGAATGGGAACTACTGTCGCAACGAATGCGCTTCTGGAACGACAAGGTGAACGTTTTGTTCTTGTGACGACGAAAGGGTTCAAGGACATTTGGCATATTGGGAATCAGGCAAGGCCGGACATATTCGATTTGGAAATAAAAGTACCTGACGTGCTTTACGAAGATGCAATCGAACTTGACGAACGCGTGATTTTAGGGAGCAAAGATGCGATCAATGCATTCGGCTCGGAGACTCCGCAAGGCGATGCAGTGACGAAAGAAAAAGTGTTGATTGAAAAGGCGCTGGATGAAGTGGAAACAAGGAATGCGTTGAAAAAAATACAATCACAAGGGATCAATTCAATAGCTGTAGTTTTAATGCATGGTGCGGTGTATCCACAGCATGAAATATTGGTAGGCAAGATTGCTAAAGAATTGGGTTTCCATCAAGTGTCGTTATCACACGAGGTTATGCAGATGGTAAAGCTGGTCCCGCGAGGATTCACTACGAGCGCCGACGCTTACTTGACGCCTCACATTGGGCGTTACCTTGCTACATTTTGTGCAGGTTTTGATGATGATTTACTGCATCATGTGGACGTAAGTTTTATGCAATCAGATGGAGGTTTGACGGGGTTGTCTAATTTTTCTGGCCATCGTGCGATTCTATCGGGTCCAGCAGGCGGAGTTGTCGGCTACGCTTTGACATCATGTTTGGCAGTAGGTGCGATGTATGAGCCTCAACAGGTCGTTGGATTTGATATGGGGGGTACATCTACGGACGTGTCACGATATGCTGGGCATTACGAACATGTGTTTGAAACGACAACTGCTGGCGTGACAATCCAGGCTCCGCAACTGGATATAAGTACTGTAGCTGCTGGTGGAGGAAGCAAGTTGAAATTAGAGAAAGGCATGTTTAAAGTAGGTCCTGAATCGGTAGGCGCACACCCCGGGCCCGTTTGTTACCGCAAAGGTGGCGAGCTTGCGGTGACCGACGCAAATGTTGTCTTGGGAAGAGTTGTCCCTAAGTATTTCCCGCATATTTTCGGTGCTGATGAAAAGCAACCGCTGGATGCGACTGGTGCTCGAAAAGCTTTCGAAGCGTTGAATGTTAACATTTCTGTAGAGCAGGTTGCGTACGGGTTTTTAAAGATAGCCAATGAAGCAATGTGCCGTCCGATCCGTAATTTGACGCAAATGCGTGGATATGACTTGGCCCAACACACGCTTGCATGCTTTGGTGGAGCAGGGGGGCAACACGCGTGCGCCATTGCACGTGCCCTTGGTATGAAGCGTGTGTTCATTCATCGATATTCCGGCATTTTGTCGGCTTTCGGTATAGGCCTTGCTGATGTCGTGGAGGACCAGCAAGAGCCTTGCGCTTTGCATATATTGGATTCAAAGGTCGAGAATGGCTCCGAGCAAGATTTGTGGGCGACATTTCAGCGGGTCCAAGACAAAGTGTCATCGAAGCTAGTTCAACAAGGTTTTCAAAGTCCCTCGTTCGAACGATTCTTATTCTTGAGGTACCAAGGGACTGATACACCATTAATGACACCTTGCCAATCAGGCAACACATGTCTGCGTGAAATTGTTAATTGTTTTGAGTCCAACTATCAGCGCGAATTCGGCTTTCGTTTGATCGGGCGCCGCATTCTGATCGACGCTGTTCGTGTGCGTGGGTCAGGCATAAGTTCAGCTCGTCAGGCACAACTTTTGGAGTCGGCACCCAGTAAAGATGACTTTCACGCTCCGCCGCAGCCACTTGAAGTCCGTGGCGTTTATTTTGAAAACGGTTGGGTCGATACAAACTTTTTCAATTTGAGCGATCTGTCGTTTTGTACGCTCAAAGGCCCCGCTATCCTGTTGGATCCAAACTCGACCATCGTGTTGGAACCGGGTTGTATAGCATATGTATCAGATGGCAGCGACGTGACAATTGAAATTGTTTCTGTTCCGCCGCCGCCGTTGTCGCCACCCTCGCCTTCGTTATCATCATCATCAGCAGCAGCAGCAGCACCCATACAGCCGCCATCTACACAGAACAAAGAAAAAGCTGCAGACCCAATTCAACTCTCACTATTTTCGCATCGATTTATGGGCATTGCGGAACAAATGGGACGTACACTGCAACGGACCTCGGTATCGGTCAATATCAAAGAACGTCTTGACTTTTCTTGCGCCTTATTTAGCCCCGACGGTGGTCTTGTTGCAAATGCGCCACACATTCCCGTTCACTTGGGTGCGATGCAAGAAGCCATACGGTTTCAAGTTACCTACAACGGAGAAAAGATTACACCTGGTGATGTATTCGTAAGCAATCACCCGCAATTAGCGGGGGGCTCTCATTTGCCTGATATTACCGTGATAACACCATGTTTTATCGGCACGGAAATCGTCTTTTGGGTGGCTTCGAGAGGCCATCACGCTGATGTTGGTGGTATCACCCCCGGGTCGATGCCGCCCAATAGCAAATTGTTGCGGGAAGAAGGTTGTGCTATTGTGTCTTTTCGTCTCGTCCATCAAGGCGAATTCCAGCTAGAGGGTATTCAGAAGCTCCTAAGTACGCCGTCGGATCCAGAAAATCCATTGTGCACTGGCACACGTGCGCTTGAAGATGTAACCTCTGATCTCAAGGCCCAGGTTGCCGCAAATAATCACGGTGTTCGCTTAATTCAGGCGCTCGCACAGGAATACTCACTTACCAAAGTGCAGCAATATATGTTTTTCATCCAGGATAACGCCGAAGAGGCTGTGCGTGCGATGCTACGCGATTTTGTCGCGAAAACCAACAAGCATCAAGTCGTTTCCCAGGACCACATGGATGACGGAACGCTCATTAAGGTCACCATCACTTTCGACGCAAGCAAGGGCTCAGCGGTATTTGACTTTACTGGGACGGGCCCTCAGGTTTCTGGAAACTGCAATGCACCTCCAGCAGTCACCTACTCGGCAATCATCTATTCGCTACGATGCCTCATTGCGAGTGACATCCCTCTCAATCAAGGCTGCCTGAGGCCAATTGAAATTATTATCCCAAAGGAATCCATTCTAAACCCGGCATCCGACCGGGCTGTGGTCGGTGGCAATGTTCTCACAAGTCAACGAGTCGTCGACGTCATCTTAAAGGCCTTTGATGCTTCCGCAGCAAGCCAAGGTTGTATGAACAACCTAACCTTTGGTGACGAGTCCTTTGGGTACTACGAAACTATAGCAGGAGGAGCCGGCGCCGGACCAATGTGGCACGGCCGATCAGGGGTGCACACACACATGACCAATACTAGAATCACCGACCCCGAGGTCTTGGAGAAACGCTTGCCTGTCGTGTTGCGCCAATTTAGCCTACGAAAACAATCGGGTGGAAAAGGCCTGTGGTGTGGAGGAGACGGCGTTGTTCGAGAAATTGAATTCTTACGAAAAGTTACTACAAGTATTCTTAGTGAGCGTAGGGAACGTTACCCGCCATTTGGACTACATGGCGGGGGACCAGGGCAGTGCGGCATCAATCTTTTCTTGGGTGCTCACTCTAAACAAGAAGAAAACCTGGGCGGTAAAAATTCTCGTTTGATGAATCCGCGAGACAAGATCAAAGTGCTCACCCCGGGAGGCGGCGGATTCGGTTCTCTCCCCAATACTAATTAGTTTTCTTTCTTTGTGCCTTTAGTGTGTCCCCCTTCATGGTATCTTCTGGAGAAGTGAACAATGCTAGCAAGACCCAAATCACATTTAGACTGCTCATCGATACTGTTGCGAATATACTGAAATATAATACATTCACATTTATACTGTCCTGTCCAGCTGGGTCTTCCTTTTGCTTTTCGATCAGTGACCAACAAAAACTTGCAAAGTCATAAGAAAGTGGAATACCATAGAGCACTCTACACCCGATAAATGAAGCACCAAACAGCTTCTGCGTCAAATCTACCCATTTCCCTTTTGATTTCATCAACTGCAAAAAGATATTCACATTCAGCAGCGGGGTACTCAATTCATAAAGTAGAAAACGAACTGTGTAATATTGGAAAAACGGCGCTTGCGTCAACCAATATGCAGCGCCACACACGATTGCATGCAAAAGGAACTTGTAGTCAAGAGGCAAATGAGACAACACTACAAACAAATCATAAAAAAAATATGCCGCAGAGAACGCACACAGCATATCAGACATGGCATCATGTCCATAGACTCGATCACTTTCTAGTTTCCCCTTCGGTGCTCCATGAATACAATAAAGAGCAAGAGAGCAGCTAAAAACTGCATGAAATTGGGACACTGGAATCACATAAAGCTTACGTTTCTCCATTGTATCCAACTTACTCGCCCATTTAGAACCTCTTAAACCTAAATATAATAATGCTTGTAATACCATAAACATTACAAAGAATGTGCCAGTCAATTCATATTTTGAATACACCATGGTTCAAAAAAAAAAAAGTGTATGATTTTTTTTGTTTGATTTTTTTTTCCTTTTTCTTTTTTTCCCGTTTCACAGTCAACAAAGAGCTGAGTGAGCTCCACGCAGTGGCCAGCTTACCCCCAACCTTGGAGGGTTTGTTTATGATGAACCTGTGACGTGGTAATCCCTCCCGGGAGGTCACTGTGTGGGGCTTTACTTTTTTTGTCTGCAGGCCGGTGGCTTTTTTTTTGGTTTTTTGAAAAGAATGAAAAGAGTTGTTCGTTCAACTTCATAATATCCACCATAGTGGAGATTAAAAGTCGAAGTTGATCATAAATGAATTGGGCGAAGGAAGGAAGGAAAGAAAGAACGAATGGAACAAGCTGTTATAGATGCTATTGATTCACGTCGACATGTGGTCGTGTTTTTTGATGTTTCTGTAGGTGGATCTATTCTTGGACGGATTTGTATGGAAATGTACAATGACTTGACACCAAAGACATGTGAAAAGTTTAGACAGTTTTGTACAGGGGAGTATAGAAGAGACGGCCTACCAATAGGGTACAAAGGGTGCCGATTTCATCATATTGATCACCGCACAGGTCAGATTATAGGTGGAAGCTTTCAAGACCATGATGCATACTCTTTAGCAGACGCAAGTGAGACTAACGCCGGAGTAAAACAAGAAGAATTTCACCTGGCTACGTGTGGAACTGGATATGGGTGCGAGTTCGTGATAAATACAAGGCCTGGGTTGGTGCCGAAGGGCATTGTGTTTGGAAGAATATTGCCCAACTGTAAAGAATCCGAGGAAACATTGAGAAAGTTATCCCAAGTGTCTATCAAGAATTATGCGTGTGGGATCGAAGAATGCGGACAACTTTAGATTTTTGTAATTTACACTTTTATCACATAACACAAGATGGCGGTCATGTTGTCAGCTTGAGGTCCGAAATGATTCTTTGCCAAGCGTATATTTTCATCCATAAGTGCCGCACATGAAGCGGCACCACTATCTGTATCCACTGCAGTCTGTACCAAGTCGTCCTGTAAAGCCATCTTGATGATGTCTGGGTATTTCCAATTATCCCATACGCCATCCGTGCATACTAACAATGCACTTACTCCAAATTTATTATGGCACCCCTTTTCGTGCACCTCCTTCAGGTCATACTCAACGACCTCTGGTTCACTGCTGACACCATACACGTGCAAGTGCAAGTCCCCCAGCGAACGCGTAAAAGCCAAAGCATCCTGGAATCTAGCGTGAGGAGGCGTGGTAACGAGCGTGGCCCACTCGCTTCGAACGTTTTTGTAATAGTTCCCGTTTCCGGTTATCGTAATTTTGTCGTGTTTCTCGGCGTCTACGTTAAATATTCTGGGGCACTGGTTTTTGGAAAACGAGGGCGAATCGTACACAAAACGCAAATCTGGCATTCTTCCGTCCGGCTCGCTACGAAATTCGCGAATCCGCTTGAACTCTGCTGCAGACTCGGGCGAATGTTCTGCCGAGAGCTCAGTCTCGAGTAATGAGCCATCAGACGCACAACCACCCCAAAGTGCTGTCGAATCGCCGACGTTAGCTACAATCATACGGTCACTTCCCCCAAATATAATCACTACTGTTCCTGTTGTTCCTCCATGTGTGCATGTCCATGAACTTGAGCTATTTTTACGCTTTATAAGATAACCTTCGGGTGTTTCCTCGACTTCCCATTTCGCACTTAAATATCTTTCACGAAAACTATCCTTTATGGCCTGGTGTGCGTTTCGAAATACTTCTGACAGCGTGCTTTCTGCATTTTGACTAACTCTTTCCAATACAGATATATCTTCTAGCTGTTCCTTTACAGAGTCCCGAGCAACTTGCGCAGCAAGTTCACCAAGTTCACGACCGTGGCCGTCAAACACAGCCATAATCAAATTCCCGTGGGTTCTAAATACGGTATACGTATCTTGATTCACATTCCCACCTCCGATATCAGTCGCTTCTCCCACAAGAAATCGAAAATTCACATCAGCAGTTTCCCCTTGAAATTCTTTCCCCTTTGTAGTTTCCCTATCCTCGTCAGCGAGGTCAAAATCTTGAGCAAATTGATCCAAGTGCGACGTAAGTTGTCTAGTTAACGGTGGTGGGGCTTTAGATGCTGATGGTGTATTTAATGAAGAAGACATCTTTTTTTTTATTTATTTTTTTTCAAACCTTTTCTTTTCTTTTCTTTTCTTTTCTTTTCTTTCTCCACCTCCTCCTCCTCCTCCTCGTTGTTAAACTGTCGAACCTACCTCCAAAGAGGACACTTTCGGGCTTAAAAAAATTGGATCTTTTCTTTAACCTAAACCTATACTAAACCTAAAGGTTAACAGAGGTACAGGTAGGTCTACTTTGTTTCTGTTTTCACCAGTGACCAGACCACCACAGGGTGACCACGAGTACCGGTTGACCAGCCTCCTGTGAAAACCAGGTTCGGTTCTACTCTTTCCCAATTTCGCCAATTCGTGGAAAAGAAGGAAGCATTAAATTACCTCTTCACAGATCTCGTGAGGGCAAAGTACCGAGACAGGAAACTGAAGAAAAAGGATTGGCAAACAATCGACGCCCTTACAGACGCTCTTACCCCTATATCGATAATGTTGGCGCAACAACA
>JACLAD010016212.1_pt1 | contig 17274 bp, 16 predicted proteins | sample 8027901 | NCBI WGS metagenome assembly JACLAD01 (sample SAMN15725071, study PRJNA655200) | protist metagenome | isolation source: fluorescence activated cell sorting (FACS) single amplified genomes of... | place: Spain: Blaines Bay Microbial Observatory, Mediterranean Sea | collected 2016-07-05 | reverse complement strand
TGTTTATGTGCCATGCAAAGGACCAGTTCGTAATACTGTTATTGAGTTCCTTGGTGGACTAAGGAGTGCAATGACTTATGCAGGAGCCATTAGAATTAAAGACATGCCAAAATGTGTTAGCTTCATTCGAGTCAACCGGCAACTAAACAATTCGTGGAATTAATTAAATGCTAGATTGAATAAAAGTTATTATATTCTCAGTAAACTAAAGAAATTAACTATAAAATATGAAGGTTTCATAGTAGTGCAGACAAAAATTAGTAAAGTCTGTGTTATCACTAATGGAAAGACAAATAATTAAGTGCAATAATATAAGCGATTATAGGTAAGAAATTGTATATGAAGCTGTCTAATATAATGCTCTCCGTTCAATACTTTATGAACCGGTGAGCAATAGCTGTTGACTAAAATGAATTGGTTTTATAATTTATAAGAAACTCAAGAATAAATAAGCAAATGAAATACCTTACTTTTTAAACACCGTCAGTTTGAGTAGAACAAATTTATTTAGGATAATCAATCCTTATATACAGAGAAGGGAAATAGGCAGTAATATAAAGTCTAAAGACCAAACAATTGCGAAAGCAAAATAACAAGAATACTTAAATAAGTGATATATATGAAAAAAAAGAAAAAGCAAGATAAAGTTAATTAGTATCCAAAAGAAATAGATAGAATCAATAATACCTTGTTGAATGGGTTATTATGACACTATTAACTTCAAATGTATTTTGAAGGAAATAACAGACAACAGTTTAAGTTATCAATTTCCTAATCCAGATTGATCAGATAAGATTGGTTCAATCAAAAGCTCAATTTCTATTAAATGGTATTTGAAAAGATCTGATTACTTTAGCAATGATTTCTAAACATTGGTGTGGAGCAAAACGATCAAGGTCCTTGAAGTCATTCTTCTAAGCGCAAGTTGTTTCAAGACTGACCTAAGAATTGATAACAGCATCGTTTGTTGTTTATGAAGTAAGTTAAGTGAATGAGTGAATAGCTGTAGTAAAGATCAGTAAAGATATCGAGAATAGTAATATGAAGCTCGAATGTATCTTAGTAATTTCTTTGAGTAACAATTAAGGGAAAGGTAAAAAAAAAATGAAAAACTATTTCGTAATTGTTTCAACCAAAAAACACCTATCATCAAATTATCATCTGGCTAAGCTGAAAAACTCGATTAGCCTCATCGCAGACGCCGTTATCTCCTGAACATAAAACGGGTCAAAGACCCTAACACCGACAAAAAAAATTTACAGCATAGACACACTCAAAAGAAAATGCAGTCAGAAAAGAAAAAGATTCCTAATGAGGAATCAAAATCATTTTTCGTATTCAAAGTAGCAATCATGAGAACAACTACTGTGGCAATAATCAGGGATTTACTACAATATTTTAAAAAATAATGTCTTGGTCAGGGCCGTATAGTGGTAATTCGGTCGCACTATCAAAAAATACTATAGTAGCAGCTGTCAGCAATTATGACTTCTGAGTATTTTTTTACGAGTCAAATATAGAATAAATAAATTTTAATTAAGTTTTATACTAGGAGGATATCGATGGGCTTTAAAACAACTATTATGTTCACCAGTAATAAATTCATTTAAAGGATGTGGATATTTGGAAAATTCAGGAATAATATATTCCCAGACGACTTCGCATAATGGGGTAACTTCAAATATACGACCGAAGGCACTTTCACAAATAAGAGTGTTACCGTTCCATAATCTTTGTACACTACCCATGTAAGGACTAAAGAAAGCGGAAGGCATATCATCAACATAACTCCAAACCATTTCTTTGGATTCTAAATCAAACTCTACAATTCTGCTGTGATGCACTCCTGGTGGTCTAATATTACCATTACAAAAAGCAACCAGTGTACCTGATGAAGTTACTACCGGGCAATGTTGTTGTGCCACATCGGGCCATTGTTTTTTCCAAACAATCTCTTTTGTTTCTTTGTCCACACCAATAATGCCACTAGTGTTACGCAAGCTCATATAAATTGTATGACCTGAAAGACAAACTCCATTAATCATAGGCCAATGGTTGTCCGGGAAACCAGCGTGAGTGGGAAACTCTTCTTCTGTAATATGTTCCCATGCGCACCATTCCCAAATTGTTTCACCTTTACGATTAACTATCTTAACTATATCACTGAATCTTCCTAATTGATATTCGGCGGCAACAACATACAACAAACCACCATCAAGCCACTGTGCATCGTGGTGTGCATAAAGATCTTCATATTCCCAAACTATATCACTATCTTTTGTCGCTTCCATAAAGTGACCACCATGCCAAATATCCCAAGGTGGATAAAGGTCAACACTGGTGTTATGACAACCATTATAACCTAAGTTTCCATTTGCAAGCAACACTGCATCACGCCCTGGCCTAACAGGCATGTTCCATTCATGTACAAGTTCACCAACATCATCAATAAGTAATACACGTCCACCTCCTGTTTGTGGAGCGAATAATGTATAACCGCCTGCTGTTTTGTTGTCGTAATGTGTAAGACCTAGTTTTCTACGAGCTACTGTTGTCATTTTTTTCCCCTATGTTTTTGTTTTTGCTAAACTTCATCATAAGGTGTTGACCACTGGTTATACCATTTACATCTGTTTCATAGTTAGGAGCATGAAAATATACTATACTCATACGCCTTGATTCACTACCCACAGGAGGGTTTGCGACTCTGTGCAATGTACTACGCCATTCTGGGTTCCAACGCGTCATAAGGTCACCTAAGTTTACAATAAACGTATAGGGCAAAGGCTTTACATCATACCATTTGTCATCTAGTCCCATTACTTGTAGTCCACCTGGTTTGTCTTCTGTAAGCAATAGTGTAAGTGTTCCAAAGTCTGTATGAATACCTGCTCTAATACCTTCAGGCGAAACATCTTGCTTAGGATAGTTGTGTGTAATAAGTGTGCTAATTGGTTTATCACTACGTAATGGACAATGCATGAGATCAAGTATACGTTGCGAAAGTTTACAACAAATTTGATCGTATTCTCGGTAGACTTGTTCAAACTTAGCATTAGGATAAATGTTTAAAGCAAAATGTCCTTTTGCACCTTCTGTGTGGTAATATGGATCATCAGGTACTGCTTCTTGTCCTGTAGTAAAACTTTCCTTTTCATCAGGTTTAGCATCAGTGATACCAAGTGTCTTAGCAAGTGCTTTGGCTTTTAATGCATAATAGCCACGTCCAATGTCTGCTCTATCAAAAGTATCTTTGTATTGCTGTGGTTGGTCAAAAAAGTCTTTGCTAACACGGAACATATCATCAATTAATTTGTTATTAATACCATGTCCACTTACAACAATAAATCCCCATTCCTTACAGGCTCCATCTATTTCTTTGTGTACAATATTAGGATCTCTACTGATGTCAATTACCGGTACTCCGCGCATTTTTAATTTCCTTTCATCTCTGATTCATGCCACTTACGCATTAGATACCAACCAATAGTTTGTATTGTCAAAAAAAAAGAAAAACCCAATACTGTGGCTGTAAGTATAAGTGCCATGACCAACGCAGTTTCTAAATTTGCTTGTGCATATATTATTTGTACACCTAATCCACCTTGTTCGCTACCACTACCTATTATAAACTCCCCAACAATAGCACCAATAACACTAAGTCCTGCACTTATTTTCATGCCTGCTATAATGTTTGGTATTGCACTGGGAAAACGTAACTTAAAAAAGCTAGTCACTTTGCTTGTATTGTGATAGTTAAACAATTCTACAAGTGTCTTGGGTGTTGACTTAAGCCCGAGTAATGTATTATTTATGATAGGAAATAATGCTATTATTATACTAATTATTATAATACTTTTGATTTCGAAACCAAACCATAATACAATTAGTGGTGCAACAGCCACTACGGGCACAGTTTGCAGTAATATCGCATATGGATATAAACTTCTTTCTAGTATTCTGCTCAGACTCATTACTGTAGCAACTACAATACCTACAGCGATAGCAATGATATATCCTGTAAATGCAGCTTTAAATGTTTTGTGAAGCCCTATTATAATTATGTTAAAATCATTTAAAAATACCTGTGCAACAGCATATGGCGTTGGTAATAAAAATTCCATATCATATATTAATGCACTTATATGCCATGCACCTAAGAAAAGTAAAAATATTAGCATGGGTGGTATAATATTTTTTATTTCCATGTTCTTAACTTTCCTGCAATATAATTTACAACCTTATTAAACTGATCATGTTCTCTAATATCAGGTCTTCGTTGTTCGAATGGTATTTCTACAATATCTGTAATCATTCCTGGACGTGGACTCATAATTACTACACGATTACTTAGATATACTGCTTCTGCTATATTATGTGTAACAAGTATTGCGGTAAACTTATCTCTGGCCCACATATCATATAATTCTTCTTGCAGTACTTCTCTGGTTAATTCATCTACTGCACTTAGTGGTTCATCCAGCAGTATGTATTCTGGATCTAGTACTAAACTTCTTGCTAAGCTTAATCTCATTTTCATACCCCCACTTAACTGATGAGGATATGAACGCTCAAAGCCTGTAAGTCCAACTTGTTTTAGTGCTACAGCGGCTTTGGCTTTTTTGTTTGGAACATTTTCAAGTTCCATTAATAATTCCACGTTAGCTTGTACAGTACGCCAAGGTAGTAATGCACTGTCTTGAAATACGAATGCACCTTTGTTAGGTTTTTTTACTGCACCGGGTGATTTAACTAAGTCAGCTATTATTCTAAGTAAAGTAGACTTACCACAGCCTGATGGTCCAACAATACTGATGAACTCGCCTGTGGCAATATCTAAGTTTATTTCCGCTAATGCTTGAACTTCGTCAAAGTGTTTAGTAACTTTGCTGACTTCAATCATAGCTGATATCTATTATTCGCAGTTGCTGAGGAATGATAGGTTATAAGATGTTGATGGATTAAAGTCTGAAGGGACAACATCAACCTCTTTTAATTGTTCTGCGAGTTCGGCCCAACGTTCCGACTTCATGCAACCAAGTTTACTATAGTCTGTTGGCAAAAATTCTGTCTTCATAAGTTTAATAGCGTTCATATGAATAGCTGGTGTAGTTTTTTTACTTTTACTAAGAATAAGATCCATAGTTGGCTTTGGGTTGTTAAGTGACTTTTTAAAAGCTATCTTTAATCTATCTACAACTTCCTGTACTAGCTTTGGATTTTCATTTATTAATCTTTGGCTAGTAAACAATGTGCTGTATGGTTTATAACCTAAGTCTGCTACTTTGATTTGTTCGTTAGGGATCCCTTTTGCGTCCATTCTGGCTGGTAGAAAGATTGAGTATCCTTGTTGGAACATATTTGGTGATTTTGCAAATAATCCTAAATCTCCTTTCAGTGGGAATTCGTCTGCAGTTATTCCATATTCTTTCTTTATCCATTTCCAATATGTTATTCCCAATACTACGGCAAAGCGTCTGCCATCTAGGTCTTTCACTGACTTGATACCCTGATTAGGGTGGAATACTAAGGTGTAAGGTACATGATCTAAATTGGCAAAGACAGCTACCAAACCAGTTCCTTTTGAATTAGCCATCATTACACTGTCCGAACCGTTTAATCCGAATTCGACTTGTCCAGTTGCTACAGCCTGGGTTGTTTTAACACCAGGCCCTCCTGCTTTAACAATTATTTTTAAATCATGCTCATCATTGTCCAACATAGCTTGCCAGAATACGCTCTGATTTCCCTGTGGAAACCAATCCATTAATAGCGTTACCTCCTTTGCTGTTACAATGCTTACATACAATGTTGTAGCTACTATTAATATGGAAGTCTTTATTTTTTTCATCTTCTATCCCTGGAATTAATTTTTAAAATAATCTTTTCTTTCCCTCTTCATTTGCACTTAATTTAAAAATAAGCAAACAGCATTTCAAATTTAATCTTCATATAAATCTTCTTTTGTTAATATCAAATTATATAATTTTTTTTTATTCTGATAGTCTAGTTGTTATTCTTCATGTTTAACTTATGTTAGATGCAAAATGCAAAATATGAAATTTTGATTCAATTGAATAACGTTCTTATGAATATTGACACCTCTTTATAGAATTAAATGAGATCGATTTTACTCAATCTTAATTGGACCTTTATATATGCAAAATTATGATTGACAACATTGACTTTCTTTTTAGTAATCAATTCATGTCAAATTATATGCCTTTTTTAAGTAACTGATTTCCAAGGCTTTAATTATTTTAATCCTTTTGTAATTTGTTTAGATTATAACTAATTGCTCAAAAATTAGGCAATCCTACCCTCTAGGAAGGTGACAAGGCAGCATTGAGATGATTAGAACTTCAGAAGAGAATTATTTTTATTTTGTCCCAGCTATTTCCCGCGGATTTCTGAGGAGACTGGGATAGCTTAAAGCTTGTTAATATCTGTGTTGCTGAGCTTTTTTTCTACTTGTCTCATACTTTTTATTCTAAATTTTTCTATTAAAAGAAATTAGTAGCAATATCCAGCAGCTCAAGGATTAGTGAGCTACAGTAAATATAAAGTTTTGGGCGATTTTGCTGGGACACTGGGACATCATAGCTCCAGCCCAGTAATGGCATAGGATTGCGCTGTCCCAGTCTTATATTGTTGAAGTGGGACAAGTGAGTCGCCCCTGGGACATCGTGCATTTTTTTGCTGCATCAGCAGATAGGGGAGGAGATCACCTAGCCCCCATACCTCTTTTTCTTACCTCTTCTAATTGATTTTCACACACAGTCAAATTTGGTTACCAGTCATCTAATAGCCTATTAGGACTACCATGCATCAAGCCAAGAACCTTACCTGGAAGCAGGAGCGTTTCGTCTCAGAGTATTTACTGAGTGGAAATGCCGCTGAGGCTGTAAGAAGAGCAGGCTATCAGACCCGCTACCCATCCGAGATCGGCTATGGTCTCAAAAGACATCCCAAAGTCAGAGCAGCGCTGGTTGAGGCCCAAGAGGCAAGAGCAAGAAGATTAGAGATCCAGGCGGATCTTGTAGCGAGTAAGTACGTGGAGTTGATGGAGCGTGCACTGGAGGCAAAGGATTTCGAGACCGCTCTAGAAGCTCTAAATCAGCTGTGTCAGCGACTAAGAATCTTTGAACGTCATCAAGCGTTGCCGCTACTGGAGACAATGGAGCAGGCTCCTAATGATTGGGAAGGTATGCTGAGAGCCACCATCAGGGTGCTAGCGATTGCCGGGAAGTATGACGAGTTATTGAAGGCCTTGAAGCTAAAAGCCCAGCTTGAGCAATCTGGCAATGCTGAGGGCATGTATGAAAAAGCCCTGCTGAGCTTGGAGGTCTGACTTAGCTACTGATTTCTACATTGGGGTCAGTTGCCTACGCTCAAAATCTCCAACAACTTACTACTTCACAGGGCTAAACTTGGTTAATCGTTTTCTCCAAAGTTACAGTTTTTAATTGAGCAAGCATCCCCCTACCCGAGAGTTCCAAAGCCGCCTATGCGGCGGTGTTTATTGCTCGGAGCACCCATGATCAGCTTTGGATCTTCAAAGCCGCCTATGCGGCGGTGTACAAGCAGTTAGACCGACTGTGGACAATTTACATCTTCAAATCGGCGGTGGTACAAACAAAAAGACCCGCTCTACTGGATTCAGCAAAGCGAGTCCTCAAGAATTCGGATTCCATTTTAGCTGAACTTGTAATGCGCCCGCAAAAGGATTGCCTATGCCGCAGTTGAAACTTATTTGTTCCGATGTAGAGGGAAGAATGATTGAGGAGCGTTTGGGAGACCTGTGAAATACAAAAGCCTATGACACTAAATCCCTTCGGCAGGTCAGTCCTGTGGCAAAACACAATGTTCTCTAGCAAAAAGCCGCTCAAGATAAGCAGATATTGATAGAAAGTTCTCTGTTAGCCTCTTTCTTCTCGCCCAATTCAGAGTATAGCCGATGATGATATCCGTCACTGTGAATCGGTTTTCAATGAAGTAATTATGATCACTTAGATATTCATCTATAACCAATGCTCCCTTCTTAAACATTTTTTCGTTTTGAGGGATACACTCTGCAAGTCTTTCTGACTCTGGCAGGATGAAGGTGTTGACTGCGCTACTCCACAGCCACGCCTCAAGCTCACTCAAATTAAAACAAACCCATTGATCATGTTGAGCCCTAGACCATGTGCCTTGCTTGGCAATCAAATCAACATGCTTAGTTTGTTCGGCGATAAAAGTGCAGATTGCAGAGGATTCAAAGAGCGGCTTACCATCAATCATGGCTGCAGGCATTTTCCCAAGCGGGTGGATTTTACGGAGTTCGTCACTTCTAAATAATGATCGATCTTCAACTGATTCGTAGGGAAGATTGAGTTCTTTGAGAAGCCATTGGCATCGAAGAGACCTTGAGGAACCATACTCGTAAAGCTTTATGTCCATTTGCAACACCTCTTGTTACTAAGAAATATTTTGTCGAATGGAAGGGGTATTTAGCGGTGAGACAAGTCTGGTCGTGGCTTGATCCGTTGGTTCACTAATCCTGTAGTTTTCAGTGTCTCTTTGGCATCATGTGCGATTGGGTAACTAAGGGATTCTTCATACTGATTCAGATATTAAGTTTCTTTTTTTAATCACGTAACACTACTCTGTAGAAGACTAGTCACTCCCACCAACAAGGAGCAAATTTTTGTGAAACCCTGCCATACTATTCTGTGATTAGAAGCAAAAATTCCGTAGATTTTTCTCTTGATTTACGCTAGATACAGCGCAATTTAGGCGCTAGTTTTCGCCAATTTTACTATGGTCCTCTATCCTTAGTCCATACGTTTTTCTCAGGATTCTGTTCCATACTACGCTGCTAGATTTTCTCTGGAGTCTTCTGATTTTTCGATCTAGGGCAGTTTCTGGAACCCCTAATTTATCAGCTAACAAATTGGCTTTAACCGGATCCGATTTCTTTTTTTTACTAGTTTGTCTTTCGTTTACTTCAAAAAAATCTAACTGAAGTTCCATAAGATTTTTGAAAATTTATATTTTAATTTTAATTTGTTATCAGTAGTAGAGTTTCTTAAAAAAAGGAATCAGTCAATGCATTTTGTTGAATAGAGAAGATCTTAGCATTTTTTAATAATTTTATTCATAGGTTAATCTAATCCTTTGTTACCATCCGTGTAGGTTAGCAAGAGTATTAATCTAAAAGGCTTGAAGGAACTATGAAAACCAAAAGAATCAGTTGGGATGCAGCAAGCGGAATGCTGCTTGGCTTGGCAATTGGTGATGCCTTGGGAGCTTCTCTAGAGTTTCACTCAAGTCGGGAGCCTGAGAACTACCTCAGGGAATACAAAAGTGGAGGGCCGCACAACTTACCTGCAGGGTATTGGACTGACGATACAAGTATGGCACTTGCGATTGCTGAGGGTCTGTTAGTGAGAAACGGAGAGTTTGATCCTCATCTCATTATGGAAAACTTCGTCAGTTGGATGACGGATGGTGAGTTCTCTAGCACAGGCACTTGTTTTGATATTGGGATGACTTGCCAAATGGCTCTAGGGAAATACAGGAAGGATAAATCCAACCCCTACTGTGGGCCGACTGATCCATATAGGGCAGGCAATGGAGCCTTGATGAGAACGGCTCCTGTGATCATTGCGGCTAGAGATGAAAGAGAAGCTATAGAGAATGCTCTGCTTCAAACAAGACTCACTCACGGTTGCACAGAGTGTCTGCAATACAGTGAGGCGTTTGCAAGAGAGCTTTGGATTGGCAAAGCATTGGATGAATATCGGCATCTCAAACTTCCTACAGATACCCATCGTAAGGAGGTAAAGTCAGGAGGTTATGTCAAAGAGACCTATCAGTGTGCTTGGTGGGCTGTTGAAAATACATATTCATTTGAGGAGGCTGTGGTTACTGCAGTCAACAGGGGACATGACGCAGATACAGTGGGAGCAGTGACAGGACAGCTAGCAGGAAGAATCTACGGCTGCTATTCCTTCCCTGATTGGATGTTCGATGGCTTGTATGAACATGATCAGATTCGGTACTTAGCCAGTGATCTTCATGAACTCAACTAGTAAAATGACTATATTTAAGTCTCCAACATTCATAAATCAAATAATTTTGAAAATAAACAGAAGGTGAAAATGGCTCATTACAGGGATTCAATTAGTGACTATGAAATTTTTCAATTGGGAGACTTTGAACTTCAATGTGGAAAGAAGCTTCCTAATGCTCAAATCGCCTACAAGACTCTGGGTAGTTTGAATGCAGATAAAAGCAATGTGATTATCTTGAATCATCCAGTGGGAGGCGCCCATGAAAATGCAGAAGCAATTCATCTTGATGGGGAAAATCGAGCCATTTCTCCTGAAAAACATTTCATCATCATGCCGAACATGTTTGGCAATGGGCTATCTTCTTCTCCATCGAACACCTCTGCGCCCTTTGCAGGACCATCGTTTCCAGGTGTAACTATTTTTGACAGTGTAAGAGCACAATATGAGTTGGTTACCAAGGCTTTTGGGATATCAGAAATTCAGTTGGTTATTGGATTTTCGATGGGTGGCCTTCAAGCTTACCATTGGGCAGCAATGTACCCAACTATGGTTCAGAATTTCATTCCAATCTGCGGTACCTCAAAATGTTCTGCACACAATTGGCTGATGTTGGAAAGTTTGGCAAATACTTTACAAACAGATCCAGTTTTCAACAACGGCAACTACCAAGAATATCCAATGGCCGGAATGAAAGCTTTCTGTTCTGTATACACGGCTTGGGTATTCTCCCAAGAATTCTTTAGGCAGAATGGTCATAGCATTCTTGGCTATGAATCAATCCAAGAGGCACCCAAATTTCTTGAAGGAGTCTTTATTCCAAGCGATCCGAATGATTTGCTGTCGATGATTCGAGCTTGGCAAAATGCTGACATTAGTGAAAATCCAACACACAGTGGAAATTTAAAGGCAGCTTTATCATCAATTACAGCAAAAGGATTCATCATGCCGACTTCCACAGATCTATATTTTTGGGCTGATGATAATCGTGACGAAGCTGAAATCTTACCAAATGCTACCTTTAGAGAAATTCCATCCATTTGGGGTCATGCGGGTGGAATTTTAGCTCAGCCTCCAGAGAGGAAGATTGTTGATGAAGCTATAACCGAATTAATTGGATGAAGCCCAAAAGTATCAAATACGACGAAAATACGTTTCATCGAAAATTATTTATTGGTGATAGACAAATTACGAGATAGCGAAATCATAATTTTGAGATTTTTCTGAAAGATTTTTTAATTCCACACAGCTGAAGAGAATTTTATGCAGTTCAAAAAATTATTCACCCAAGAAGTAAGTGGCCAATACCTGCTTGATCTGCCTAAAGACTATGCTGAAAAAACGAATTGGCCTCTTGTCGTTTTCTTACATGGATATGGCGAAAGTGGAGACGATTTGGAAATGGTTCGAAATACTGGACTGGCTAAATTAGTAGCTGAAGGCAAGCAGTTTCCGTTTGTACTTGTCAGTCCCCAATGTCCCGCTGGCTTTTATTGGAGAGGCAATTTTATCATGGGAATGATTGATCAGATTGTAGAGAACTACTCCATCGACACAACTCGCATCTATTTAACAGGACTGAGCATGGGAGGGTACGGGACTTGGCAAATATCTCATGAATACCCTGAGCGATTTGCTGCTATTGCCCCTATTGGTGGAGGTGGTTTGTTTGTGAGCCCTTATTTCATGGAGAGACTCAAGGATCTACCTGTATGGGCATTTCATGACAAGAGAGATGATGTGATTCCCTATCAGGATTCAGTAAGTATGGTGGAGGGGGCAGGATTTGAATGCCTTTGATGATTTCCAGAGATTTGTGGCTAAAATCAAGGCCCTTTAGCTTCAACTAGTTAAGAGTTTTGGAACCCAATCTCAGGGTCTCACTTATTGATCAACTACATAGATAATTTTAATTTAACTTTTAGAAAAATTAACATGTCAAATGAAATCGCTCTAGTTGTTGGCGCAGGAAAAGGATTAAGTGCCTCCTTAGCAAGAACATTGTACACAGATGGTATGAAGGTTATCCTAGCTGCTAGAAATGTAGAAAAACTCGAAACTATTGGAAGTGAAGTTAATGCCACACTTATCAAGTGTGATGCAAGTGACACTAATCAAGTCGAACAACTGTTTGAACAAATTGATGATCTATGCGATCACATTGATTTAGTTATCTATAACCCCTCTGTCAGGGTCCCAGGTTCTATAACTGAGATAGATCCCGTAGCAGCAAAGAAAGCAATAGAGACAACTTCTTTTGGTGCATTTCTTGTCGCAAGACAAGCAGCGATAAGAATGAAAAAAGCAGGTAAAGGGACCATTCTATTCACAGGTGCTTCGGCAAGTGTCAAAGGGTTTCCCAGATCATCCATTTTCGCAATGGGAAAATTCGCATTGCGAGGGCTTGCTCAGTCTTTAGCAAGGGAACTACATCCGTCAAATATTCATATTGGTCATTTTGTAATTGATGGACAAATTCTTACGCTTAATCACAGGGATGAGGTTGGTAGCAATAAAGAAAATTCAGAAGACAACGAGCAACAGTTAAATCCAGACGAAATTGCCAAAATTTATTTGGAATTTCATCGTCATCATAAATCAACATGGAGTTGGGAGATTGAATTGCGACCAAAAAACGAAAGATTCTAGTCATTATTCCATTTGATGAAGAGTCAGTGGCAAAGGTTGAGAGTGAATTAAAGGTTTGCAGCCATTCAATGGAACCATTGTTCCGATGAAACATTATCGCAAAGACCAAAGAGTCCAATCACTGATGATTGAGATCAATCGTTGGCTTTGTTTGGCAGAGGATTATTCAGTTGATTTAGAAAGGACTAAAACTTTAGTCGGTGTTTTGAGACGAGTTGCGGAGGGGCTAGAAGATAATTAATTTTGCGGTGTGTAGTGTCAGATTAGGACAGAAATACTACCGAGTAGGTGGGGATAGTGGTGGGGACAGAAAATTGAAGGTACTTACAGCGGTAAGATGGTTTCGTTCTTAAATACTGATTTTACTGAGGAAAAGTGTGGTGGCGGGGGCAGGATTTGAACCTGCGACCTTCGGGTTATGAGACCGAGAATGCAGTAGAGTACATACATACTCATAAGCGCCTCAGACTTACCCATTTAGTTTGATTTTATTTACTAATTTAATTATACTCCTATCCCAAAAGTGGACAAGACAACCCCAGACTTTCTCGCCTCTTGGCTGGGCAGGTGGCTGGGCAGAATCAAACCCGATGGGACTAGGAGTCATTGGATGGCATCAGTCAAAAGAATCCCCACAGGCTACAAAGGCGTCTTCTATGTTGAGCGAAAGGGAGAGAAGATCCTGTGCATCTTCTATCGTAAACCAGGTGATCGCAAACAATACGAAGAGAAGCTTGGCACAAGCGCTCAGGGTTGGACCCCAGCCCGGGCTAAAGCAGAGAGGACCAATCGGATCAATGGTCAGAAGCTAACAAACAATGAGAGGCGTCAAGCTCAAGCAGAGGCCAAACGAAACGCAGAGTCCCGGCCCACTATTGAGAGGCTTTGGCAACTGTACCTTGAAAGCAAGGGTGATCAACTCAAAGGTGTGGTGACCGATAAGAATCGCTTTGATCTCCACTTACGCAAATCCTTCGGGGAGAAGACTCCAGAGGAATTGGTTCCACTAGACGTAGATCGGCTTCGTAGGCAAGTTGCTAGGGATCATCGTGTTGCCACGACCCGTAATGTACTTGAGTTACTACGTCGCATCATCAACTTTGGAGTTCGCCAACGCCATTGTGCAGGCCTTGATTGGACCATTGAGTTGCCTAAGCAAGATCCCAACAGCGAACGTATTGAAATTCTTACTACTACGCAGTTCCAGCAACTGCTAGATGTCTGGCAAACCTACCCTGATCGACAGCTCTCCCATCTGCATCAATTCATTGGCTGGACAGGCTCAAGGCCCTCAGAAGCACTGAAGCTGCTCTGGAAAGATATTGATTTTGATCGTAGAAACTATGTCAAGCGGGACACCAAGAGCGGCAAGACGTTGATCCAACTGATGAATGATAAGGTTCATGAGGTGCTGTTACAGCAAAGGGAACTACTGAATAACAGCTCAGCAGAACTGCAGGAGAGTTCCTACGTATTCCCAGCAAGCGATGGGGGGTTATGCAGATTGGATAGCTTAAAGAAGCGTTTCAGCAAACTAAGGGATCAGGCTGGCATCCCAAAAGAATTCAGGCCGAACTATTGTCTACGAGACACGATTGCCTCGATGATGTTGTCAAATGGAGCCACTTTAGCTGAAGTCGCCCATCAGTTGGGACATGCCCCTGGGTCACCGATGACCAAGCGTTACGCCAAGTTCATTCCAGCAGCCCAACAAAGTATCGCTAACAAAGCTCAAGAGGCGATGAGTTCTCTGCTGAAGCATCCTGCTGATCAAGTTGCCAACACGGGTTGATATATCTCACATGGCAGCTATCCTCTAGTTCCTTAGTGCTATCGCTCCCTCACCCCTGCTAATTCCTTCCCAACGACTAGACAAACTGAAAAAGTTCCGATAGCTTCAGGAATTACTAGTCCCTTACAGTCATCACCATAGTGAAACTGACCCTCACAGGGTTGTTCTAAGTAGCTTTCCTGAAGCGGTATTTCCATTGGAGGAAAGAAAGATAACTTTCATTCGGCTAAACTGGCCCCACCCCAATAGCCAACCTCGCCTACCTAAGACTTACCCAGCCCTTGGACAACTTAAATAAACCCCGATAGCTTTGAGAGTCGCTAGTCTCTTGCAGTCCTCTCAATGGTTTAATAGGTCTTTGTAGTCAATCATACGAAGTAGAGGTCTCTGGGAGAGTCGAAGAAGCCTTCGACTCCACCAACTATCCACGCTCCCACAACAACATTTGGAAATATCCATGGGTGAAAAGACTAACTTGATCAAAATGCTTCCCGTTAATGTGAAACGGGACTCCAAGTCAGTAATGACAAAAGTTTACGAAAACACTTGGCAGGTTTACGCAAAAGCCTGTGATTTGAAGCAAGTCCTAACCAACAGCAAAATTGAAAGAATCCCAATGGAGACTGCCAAAGGAATTGGGGGGAATAAAGAAGATAGGAAAAAGCATTATTGGCAAATTTTGAGTAACGCTCAGAAGTTTTTAGGAAAAATTGAATCTGGTTCGGAGCAAGTCATTCCGCTCCCCCCTTGGAATGATGAGTTTTGGGAGGGAATGCCTGTTTTTACCTACACAAAAGATGGGGATAATCCAAGGTATACGATCGCTCCCAGTGATCTTCTGATTGATGAGGATCTAATCGAACCTGCAGTCCCAATTTCTGCAGGAACAGTTCATAAAATCCAAACGAAGTTACCAATTGAAAATCTGAAGCAAGCATTTGCCGAGATGGTCCGACAGGGTTGGCTCGATGAAGGTGCCGAGATTTTGGTTGAGCGCCGATTTACCAACTTGCTGATCGGAGAACCTGTAGAAATTGGAGTGGAGCCTTTCAATTGGCTAGAAACTCAGCCACTCCTCAGAGAAGTTGTTGGAGTGTTAGGATTGGAGAAGGCTTTGATACCGCCTCATTTCATGCACGGAGGAAAACCACTCCGCAAAGATGCACTTCGGTCCGGGCCGAAACAATCCGAAAGAGATCTCCCCAAAAAAGCTCTAGCTTTGCTCAAGCCCTTCCTACCCTAATCGGCGCGCAAAATGGCGCGCACTGCGCGCGCCAACTCTCGTGCTTTTTTCTCTGATTACCCCAGCTACTTTTGAGGCTTCATTGCAGGCCAGCTTTGGTCTGCCTTTGTCACTCGTAGCCTCAAAGGAGCTATGCATATTCATATTCCTATCGAAGCACCGTTTTTATCTGAACAGCAGGCTGCTCAATACCTGAGAGTGAGCGTAAAGAGCCTCCAGCGTTGGCGCTTTGACCACAAAGGGCCCGCCTACGCCAAGCTCAATGGCAAACTGATCCGTTATCATCAGGCTGACCTCGATGAGTGGATGGATCAGCAGACCATCACTCATGAAGATAAGGAGTCTTTATGAAGACTAATACACCAAATATCAATCTTGACTCTGGACTCGGAGATGAACCAGAAAAACCTCTTCAGGAAGAGCCCCCCATGAGTAAAGAAGAACCACCAGCGGCTAGCCAACCGACAGACTTCAGCCAGTTTGCCCTCTCGCAGAACTTTGGCTATCAGATAAAAGTCACAAAGAGGCTTACCACGGTTCCAGTTCGAAAACCTAGCAAGACCCAATGGTTCCGGATTCATCATGAATATAAGTTGGATGCGCCGTTATTGAAATATGGAGACAACGGTGAGGACTACTATTTTGTGAAATCTCCACTGGACGGCCAGTTGGGCGATTTAGCGCAAGCTTTTAAGCTTGTTGTCGGAGTCGATCGACAGGGAGTGGTCTTCGTTTGGCCGCTTAGACTTCCTGATGCAGATCGGCCATTGGCCTGGCACCTTTCAGCTCTAGAAGCGGCTAGTCATGCTGAAGTTCAGTGGACTCGCATCCAGGCCAATATGAGTCTCGGAGCTTACGAGATTCATACTGCAGAAGGAATAACCGATGAGCCAAAGTGGCCAGAGATGTCGAGGGACGAGATCTTGGATATCGCCTTCAAAGGTAAGATCATTTGGGAGCTGGATCACTTTGTTCTTAAGCAGTTGCGTGGGGAAGTCTGAACTTCCTGCAAGGGAAGCACTTCCAGCAGATCTGGTGTGTGGACTTTGAGTTTGGTCAAAGCTCAAATCTCACACCGGAAGTACGTTGTCTAGTTGCCCGTGAGTACTACAGTGGGCAACTAGTGCAGCTCTGGCTGGATGGCGTAGCTAAGCCGGCATGCCCTCTCCCACTGGGAGAAAATAGCCTCTACATTGCTTACTACGCCTCTGCTGAGATGGGCTGTCATCTCGCCTTAGGATGGGACCTACCATACTCTCTACTCGATCTCTTCTGCGAATTTCGTTGCCAGACCAATGGACTTCCTTTGCCAGCAGGTAATGGACTTTTGGGTGCTCTCAGCATACATGGCCTAGAACATATCCCTTTGCCTGAGAAGAAGGAGATGCGTGAACTAGCCCTTCGAGGTGGGCCTTACAGTTCTGCAGAACAACTTGCTCTACTAGACTACTGCCAGACAGATGTTGATGCTCTTATAGCTTTGCTGCCAAAGATGGCCCCCGAGATTTCAATAAACCATGCCCTGATTCGTGGTC
>JACLAD010014023.1_pt1 | contig 17281 bp, 16 predicted proteins | sample 8027901 | NCBI WGS metagenome assembly JACLAD01 (sample SAMN15725071, study PRJNA655200) | protist metagenome | isolation source: fluorescence activated cell sorting (FACS) single amplified genomes of... | place: Spain: Blaines Bay Microbial Observatory, Mediterranean Sea | collected 2016-07-05 | reverse complement strand
CTATTTATTGGATGTGGACTGTAATTTGTATCAATACTCTGACTGCTATACATTGGAAATGGTGGGGGCTGATGGGAATGATTTGGATCATAAGTATTATATGGCGCTGTTGGATGCATTGATGGCATTATTGATGTTTGAACAGAATTATTATTTGTTTTGGTTGCAATTTGTGGATTTGATATTATTGCTTTCTCTTCTTTTAATGCTATTTCTTTTAATATATTGATACAATACAGGAATTTATCCTGTAATGTAATATTAATCATCTTTTCTTCCATTGTTATATTTTGTGTATCTGTTGGTGCAAACATTTTAGCGTATAATTTTATACGTTCTGGTTCTAATTGAAACAAAACTGATAAAGATGTGGAAGATGCACATTTACGAAGATTGGATGCAATAATTGTCCCTTCAAATCCATTCTCAATTATAAATCTTTCAAGTTCCTCTGCGGATGATTCTTTTGCCATTGATGCTTCACCTCTTTGCGGAGAAAAACCGAAAACTAGCACCAGTGTTTCAATCATGGCTGAGGCCAAACAGAATGATTATAGCAAACTCAAATATGAAGATGTAGTGGATGTTGAATTAGAATTAAGTAAACGTAAAGAAATGATTGAAATAGCATTACAAAAGGTTGATAAATCATGGACCGTTCATGATACAAAAGATCAGAAAATATCTGTCGTGTATAAACAAATTGGTGATAGCAATGTATATACAGTAAGAGGTGTTATGACTATGAAAGTAGAACCAGATGGATTAGATTTTTATTATAAATATCAAGAATGTGGATATGATGATATTTATATTAAATCATTAAAATCTGATGCAAATTGTACAGAAATTGGTATCAGAAATTTAATTGATAAAGATCATCAAATTGTTTATAGCTCAAATAATTCAGGTTTTTGGATCATTGCAGCGAGAGATTTTACGTATCTTAGAACACGATTTAAAGAAACAGATTATACATTTGATAATACAAAATATGAAACAATTGTTGGCAACCAAGCATATTCTGTAGATGATAAACATCCATTTAATGTTACAACAAAAAAAGATCATGTTCGTGCAAGGATAATAACAAGTGGTTATGTATTAAGTCAAACACAAGAACAAAAGAAAGAAAATACTGTTCAAGTTTGTTATATTTTAGCAATGGATCCAGCTGGAATGATACCTCAATGGGTTGTAAATCAATTTGCTCCATCAAAAGGAATGGAGGTTGAAAAATTTGTTAAAAAATGGGGGAACATGAAGGCAACGATGGAAAAGAGAAAAGAAAATGAATTTAAAAAGGATCATGAACCTTTGTTTCAACCACATCCTAAATTGATGTATATTGAGGATAAAGGAAAGAAGGAAGAGGATGATAAGGATAAAGAGGATCAAAAGGATGATAAATAAACTTATGGAGTGATTATGTGATGGATTAGTATTCATGATTTTTAATGATTGTGATTTGGATCTGGAAATTGATGCGTTTTTTGAAATTAACTGATCACATATTTTGTGTGTGATGTGATAGTTTGTAAAATATTGAGTGAATATCTTGATCTTTATCCCATGAATATTTTGCATTAGCCCGAGAGAATAAAAACATGCAACACAATCATGCATGCGTTCGAAATTTGTGCCGTGTTTTTCTGCAGGTCAATCATATGCAATCCTTGTCCTCAATGACGCAGCAACTTGATAATCAAATGCATAGCATTGAATCAAAAACGTGAATGCTTTCTCATCAACTTATTGTAGAAATTTTATTAGTATCATATACCATGAATCCTCTGAATCAATACGATATTATAAAAATGATTCTTCAATGAAGTTGACCTCAGTTTGTTGCGTGAGTGCATGATTTGATTTTATCGTTATTTTACGTTTAATGACGGATAATATTTTAATGAAGATAATAGACGATTGATTATTATGAACATCAATCCCAATCTACCAATTACAAGCAAGATTTTCTTCATATATACATTTAGATTTTATTCACAAAAATACTCAAGCAATTCAATACAATCATTCTCAATAAACAAGCAAACAGCCATAGAATATATGATATCTTCTCCAATTGTAACTTTTGGAAATACAACATTTTCTTTCCCTCCATCAAATCTATATGATATGATATATTTCTTCAAATCCAATATCATTTCCACAACCTCACCAACTTTATATCCACTCAATGAACTCTTTTCGAGTGAATTTTGGAAATGACCTGATTTATTACCATCGCTCCATAGTCCATATTGCTTAGATTTTGCACCTTCTTGCAATCCACAATCAAATCTTAAATGCTGTGTATCATCGATACCAATTGCAACATATTTATCATCTCCATGAACTATAAACTTCCAATGATGAACGCTTTTATCCATTGATGGAATCTGTATTGCTCCATAACATGTAGACATTGTCTTGTAAGACCCAGGCTTTAATCTTGTAATTTTCATTTTATTTTCATCAATTCTTATTTTTTCTGCATTGCAATATTTAAAATACTCTTTGAGCATTAAATATTCTATAATGATCCTTGATAGCATCTCCTCATACTCATTCTCTTCTGTTTCATAGATATTATACCGAATATATCCATCTACAATCTTTTGTAATCGCTTTCTTGAAGGAAGCATTCTTTCAAACCCAAAAAAACTTACTACAGAAAAGCTTGCTTTAGATCATGGATTTGATACCAATCATTGATATAGATTGGGCAGCAATGAGTCCATGGGGTAAAAACCTAACGCCTATTCATCTTGCCTTAGCATTAGGATTTACATCAATTGTATTTGGAGTAGGATCTATTATCATTATCTTGGCAACAAAGAAAAGTAACTCACAAATTGCATCATCCATTGATTTCGAAGTCAATGAACAAACCGCATATGCACAGACATTAGAATTTGTCAAAACTAAATTACAGTCTAAAAATAAAGCATTAGATGCAATTATTGTTTGTGGAGGAGGTCGACCATCATCAGCAACAGAGCCTCCATTATATGTTCAATCGCGATGTGATATATCAGTTTTATTATATAACCATTCACAACAATATTTTGGTAAAGATAAAGCACCAAAAATATTATGTTTATCTGCAGGAACAGCACATACTCCACAATTATTACATAAACAAAGTAAATTACCAATATGGGAATCATATGCCTCGGGACAATATATTTTAAATAAATATTCATCATTTGTTAATAATAAACATGTTTATATGGAGACTGTTAGTTATGATACCATTGGAAATGCATATTTTGCCAAAGTATTATTTTCTGATGTATTAAACTGGAAAAATATTGCAGTTATTACCAATGATTGGCATTTTAAACGAACAAAGGCTATTTTTGAATGGATATATAATATAAAGGATAGTAAAGATAATGGTGGATATAATTTTGTGTTTGTTAATTTAAGGAGTGTTAAACATAAAGATTTGAATGAAGAGGAAAGAAATGCAAGGATTGAACGGGAAGAGAAATCATTGGAAAATGTGTATAAATTGCAGGAGAAATTCAATACATTACAAAAAGTGCATGGATTTTTACATTTGGAACATTCAATGTATGCATGTTCAAACAAGGAGGGACAGAAAAAGAAGGATCTTGAGGCTGATGCTAAATTAATGGCGGCTTATGGATTTAAAGGAGGTTTGGTTGATGAGAAGAAAGTGTCTGGTGATGATGTAACCGAATTGTTTAAGAATATAAAGACTAATTTATCGAATGGCTCCTCGTCGAACACAGTCAAATCAAATGAGCAGACTGCTACAATTTGAAATATTTTGATTGTAAATTTTGAATCATTTACCAACATCAACATGAACAGAAATTCAATGAATGTGTGCAAGGAACTAAAATCACAAAAGTAATGCACACAAAATTAAAATATAACAACATCGCAAGGGAGCATTCAATGTATATGAGCAATAAAAAAAAACAGATATTTACATGCATAAAGCTTTGAAAATTACAAAATGTGATAATAAGGTGCTATTCAAACAGAATATATGCACAATATATTTTGCAATATGTTGAACACTAAATGGGACATTCCTCAATTCAGTCGTATGATATGATAAATTATACAGGAATTGTATTGGATGATTCATCGATGGTTGGAGTTTTTGTGGTTGATGGAACCAATCCATTTTGAGTCTTTGTTTTAGATTTCCTTCTTTCTTCCTGCTGTAATTTAAATGTTTTTGATGGTATCCATGTATAAATTAATAATATTGATTGAACAAATGTCCAAATTCCTAAATATAATACAATCACTTGAGCAATACTAGGACGTGCAAATCTACCCAATTTGCTCTCATCTTTGATAATACTGTTAAGATATACATATTGATTAATACAATCACTAATCAGTAGAATAATAAGCGCCGTTAATGCAAGTAATAAATTCCTCATTCTATTCAACGAATGTGCCAATTTAAATAATTGTCTCTCTTTTATAGTCATATCATCCACACTAATCTTAGTTATAATATCACCATTCTCATCCGTTGTAAATTCCCTTTGCAACACCGGTTCTATTTATTATTTATAATTATAATTTCAGAAAATCAGCAGCAACATAATAACAAATATAGCATAGACAAAATATGGACAAACACAGTGACACATTTCCATTGCAGAAATGTTAATCAATGTAGTAAATACCTGGTGCTCTTTCAGGTGTTGCAATAGTTTGAGGGTTCAGATCTTGTTGTTCCTCATGTTCATCTTCCATATCATTTGAAGAAGGAGACATTCTCTCTGTGTCTGGCTTTGAAACACTATTTGCTTTATGATGGCTATTCTTTTTTGACAATTTGCGAGCAGAAAATGATTTTTGTAATGATAATTTTGTACTTTTAATTGAATCCAATATATCCTCTCCAATATTTGTTGATTTTGGTTTATAGCGTACATCCAATGATTCTCTTCGTAATTGGTGATTATATACATTCTTGGTAGCATTTCTAACTTGCCATACAATCCATGCAACAACAGATAAACAGATAGCTGCTAATAATTTCCATGTGGCATAGAAAAAAGCTTGAGGTATATGTGCATCAAATGCAAATCCACAGATTGTTCCAGTCCAATCAAATATAGATGCACAAATCCATGAAGTATAGGCAATATAAATATGTTTTTTATTGATTTGAAATGCAAGAGATCGAATTTGTATATATGATTCAGATAAACGAATGGATAGTATTGTTAAACAAAACAATGCTGTTGGTATCCACGTATTCCATGCTATTTGTGTTGCTGCTACACTTTCAGATAAATAGCCAATAAATACTAGAAATTGTTGAAAGCAACATACAACGACAATCCAACGGATGTAATAAAATCTAATTGTATAATTATCGTGTATTGGTAATGTGATATTTGTGGTGATTGGATTGATCTTGAAATCGATGAGAAGATAAAATTGACCAATCACATGTTCATTTGAAAGAGTATATTGTACCTTTTCACTTTTTCTGTGGTAAAGAAATGTTGGCGATACACGTTGATTAATGAGCATACAACCAATGCAATGCATGGTAATAGTGCTAAAGAGAAAGCTGCCGTTCTTCCAGGTGGATCCTTTGGCATGGTAAGAGACAAAAGTGCAGTTTGTTTTTTGAGCGAGGAAGTAGATAGTAGAGATTAACCATATGGCACGGCTATATGATTCCTAACAAACAATCACCAAATATCCATGACACTAAATGGTATTGCAAGAGATCTAAATTTATCAGAAATGTTTTTTAGATATGCTCATGGGACACAATCAATCTTGAACCACATACACAACAGAATTTTGATGATGCATTGTGATCGATCATGGATGGTTGTTATTATCAATGGAATCAAAATATCAGATAATTAAAAATACATCAAACAGGAGTACACAACTCAAAACATGTAACAACAATTTCAGAATTTAAAAGGTATATCATTTTGTTTAATGCATGTTAATGAAATCAATTTCATTTGAATAAAGGTTCATGATCCTTTTTAAAATTCTTCTTCTTTCTTTCTGCCACAATTTCTTTCACTCTTTCCCATTGAGTTTCAAATTTCTTTACTTCCATTCCTTGAGATGGAACAAATTGATTAACAATCCATTTTGGAATACTTCCACCCAAATCTATAGAAAACATGGTACAAATTCGTAGCTCTCCATTCTCCTGTTGTTCTGCTGTTTGACTGAAAATATGTGCTGCAGTTTGTGTAGCTCTAACATGGCCTTTCTTTATCGGAACATTAAATGGATGGTCATCCTTTACTGAATCTGCTAAACATGCGACAATTTTTTCATATTTTATCTCATTGAATACATAATTTGTCTCTTCACATCTTGAAGTGATATAAGTAATATCTCTTGGAGCCATCATAAAAAATGGAGATTTTCCTGAACAATAAACGATTTGATGATTATTATCGATTAATTGTGTGATGCATTTTTCTGTATACATTTTTTGTGTCCTTTTCTCTTCGTTGTAAATATCATCATATCCACATTCACCATATTTCGAGATTAAATCAAATCCATTGGGTCCAACTTTCATTGTCATGACAGCACGGACTGTTACGGCATTACTATCTTTAAGTTTTTTAAAGACAACGGATACTTTCGGATCTTTAGTATCATAAACTGTCCATGAATTATCAGGTTTTTGCAATGCAATTTCAATGACTTCTCTCTGTTTCCTTTTTTCCAATTCAATATCAATTATGTCTTCATATTTAAGATTATTATTATCTTTGTGGGTAAGATTGATGTTATGGGTATTTATTTCAGTTGCCATTGATGATTGGTTTTGAGTGATTGGTTTGATTGGTTTGATGGGTTTGGATTATGTTTGATTTCAGCTAAGCACGGAAAAAAAGTAAGTTAATTATTTGACAGAATTAGAATTATGAATGATTAATTATTGTATAAATTATAAATGTGACCATAATTGATATGCAGCTGAAACAATGCATCATGTAAATTTAGACATTGTGTTTGTTTTAGGTTTTGATAATTTTATATTTCTTTACATTTTCGCGTCTGATTCGATTCAAATAGACTTATTTTAATCGAAACTGCTGACATGTTACCATTTCAGAGTTGGAGCAAATAACAACGAGCTGAATGAGGACAAAACAAAATGTAGAGATTCCTAATAAACAATTGAAAGACCTCTCCAATAATTAATTTTCAAACACTAAACATATTTGTTTAGTAGCCATGTGTTTCAAACATTTAATTCATGGGAAAAAGATTTAATTCATTTATTAAAATATAACATTGTAACTAAAAAAGATTTGAAATTCTTCATTATTGCTATTTTGTTTGACTTATTCAGCATCTTCTTATTCTTGCTCTTCAACATACATTAATTTCGGATGTGGTTCAAATAATGGTTTATGATCTTTTTTCCAATCATTCTGTTTTCTTTCTTCCACAGTTTCTTTAATTTTCTCCCATGTTTCTGGAAATTTTTTAACACTCATTCCTTTTGATGGAGCAAATTGATTTACAATCCATTGAGGAATACTTCCACATGGATCTAATGCTAAAATATAACAAACTTGCATTTCACCATTCTTTTCTTGTTCTTCTGTTTGACTTAAAACATATCCATAATTTTCCACATTTCCCCGAACATGTTTTTCTTTTGTTATTACATTCAATGGATGATCATCTTGGACTGTATATGCCAAAGTACCCACAATCTTTTTATATTCAACATTTTCATATTTATAATTTGTTTTCTTCCATCTTGATTTAATATTTGTAAAATCTCTTGGACTTAAAATAAAAAATCCAGATTTTTGCGTTTGATAAATCATTTGATGATCATTATCAATTAATTTATGAATACGAATTTCTGTACAAGTTGAAGATTTTTCCATTTCTTGAATATAAACATCATCATATCCACATTCCTGAGCTTTATAAAATAAATCCAATCCATTTTCTTCAACTTTCATTGTCATTGCACCACGAATTGTATATACATTACTTCCATCAAGTTGTTTATAAGCAACTGATACATTTTCATCATTTGTATCATAAATGGTCCAATCTTGCATTTCTAAATCTTCAACACTTTGTAGTGCAATTTCAAGTAATCCTTCTCTTTTTTTTAATTCTAAATCAACATCAATAATATCTTCATATTGTAGACCATCGTTCTTTTCCTCTGCTATTTTTCAATTTGGTTTCTTATTGGATAATTTGGATTTATTTGCAATTCAGTCTCAGCTAAGCAAATGGAATAAGGGGTTAATGCGAGATAATTAGTTTGTGTTATTATGATACTCATAAGTCATCTGATACATCATTGGTTGATGCTACAAGATCGGTTACTCGGGATTTGGATGAAGATTTATAATCATCTTCTGTTAAAATCAGTTACTTTGTGAGCATTGTGCATCCAATTGTATTTGCCAAATGTGATTGAAAATAAATTAGTCTCACACAGCTGTCATGCTTCAGAATGTTTTGTGGACAAAAAATCAACAAAAACTTCAGCCTCTAAAATTTAAGCAAGATCCGTACGAAAAAACAATTATGGATGCATTTCTTCAAAAATATAAATTCGATGATGAAAGATTTGGTATTAAAGCAAAAATTGAATTGGAATATATTGAATTACCTTTCTTATTAAGGCAAGACGAAGACGCATTGATAGATATTGCAACAGAGTTAACAACAAGTAAAACTCAAATGAGAAGATTTGTTGATAGCGTTAAACAGGAACAAAAGGCCCTCAATATGCATTACATCATTACAACGGTATGTTTTCAGACAACGGATGATATATTTTATATTTTATAACACCGAAGTTTTCGTCCTCAAATAACTTATTACATATTATGATGAAATAAATATATAGCATCACCATCACACACTGCACCATATTTGATGGCATCTCCAGGGGGTTATCCATACCTATCATCTGCTCCATCACTTCCTATCTCGCCTAATCGATTACAAACAGTCGTTGAAGAAAGAAATATTAATCATAATCATAATCAAAATGATCATTCCATGACAATGCCCATTATAAATCCACAACCGTCAGTCAATGTAAATCAGAATGGAGAATCAGCATTGAGTGGAACTGCAAATGAATCAGAAAATGCACGATCGAGATCTGTTGAAATAACGCAAGAGATTCCATTGAGCGATACTGATAATTTGATGAATGCTGATATTAATTCCAATTACAGTTGTAATGATATGTTTAATGGAGAAAGGATCGGATCATTTGGGAATATGTCTGATCATTTATTATGGGGTAATTCGGGTGATTCGGGTGGTAAAGGATTGGGATTTTATTCAGTATTTGGTGATGTAGATGGAAATGGATCATTACCTCAAGTTAATGATGAAGTTGTGAGTACAAATCAGAATGATTATAATCAACATATGGTATTTGGTGATAATGCAAATAATCAACAAAATTTAAATGAAGCAAATACAGCATCGAGAAGAAGGAGTGATAAAGAGGAAATGGATGTGGATGAAGACTCAAATGTTGATGAAACACAACAACCACAGATATCAAATGATGACAATACAAATGATTCAGAAATGGATAATGAAGAAGAAAAACAAATAATCGATACACCATCGGAATCACACTCAAATGATGACCGATTATTGGCCACAAATAATAGTAATCATAATAATCACAATGAAAATTGCAATGAATCAATGATGGACGAGGATGAGGATGAGGAGGTTGATTATGATTCTGATGATCCGGATTTTGAAATCAAACGAAATTGGGTGATGGATGTAATTGGTCATAATGATTCTCAAAGGATAATAGATTTTTGTGATTATCTGAAATTTGATGATATGGATGCAATTCGATATCGTTTACAGCATATTGATAAACGACAAGGCAATTTGATATTTGCATTAGTAAATATCAATGATAATCGTCTTGGTGGTATAATATGCTGTGATCGACATGGATTTGATTTTGATTTTACCATCATATATCTCCCCAAATTCAACCAGGAAATGAAATGGGCTTTGGATTGGACATTACGCGAATTGTATGATTATTCGGTAGAGAAATATGATAAAGAAACTGGGGACTTGATTAAACCAATAGAAATGGATGATTTTCAACAAGTTATTGTAAGAATCGATAGAAAAGACATAAAATTGCGTCATATTCTTGAAGCAAATGACTTCGAGTATGACTCAACAACCCACAATTATCAAAAATGGTTGGGTTAATTAAATATTGTTTAAATATAAAATGAAACGCTTGTTTTTTTACTGTTCAAACTCTAAACTTTTTCTTACTGTGGCACATCAATTCACAAACACCATGGTTTCAGAAAGATTATTCATTGCATTTGATTCATTAACAATATTAATCTCATTTGCAGATGTAGTTACAGATGTATTTGTCCTTTATGAATGGTATATCAACGGACATTACGGTTATTTCTATACTTCTTTATCAATTCTTATTTTAGCCAATATATCATATTTCATCATGTTTTGGATTAAGATGTTTAAATATTGTGGAGGTGATTATCCATGCGACAAGTTCAATGTAGCGGGTAATATTTTTGTAATCCTATTCAGCACAATCTTCTCTTTCCTCTTACCATATATCATATACTTTTATGAATCACCACATTTCTTCAAAGATACATCTGAATATCTACAAGAATATCTCGACCTAACTGCCTCTGTCAATGTATTACCACAACAATTACTCGATGCAATCAAATCAATGGATGAAAACTTCGATGATCTAAAAGTCAAAGCAATACTCAATAAAAAATTAAACTCTCATATTGGATTCCTATTAGAAACCTTTGTTGAATCTTTCCCTCAATCTATCATCCAAATGATTGCTATCTTACAATTCTCTGCATCTGAAACTAATCCAATTGCAAATATAATCATTGTAACCTCAATATTCCTATCTCTAACATCCATTGCATTCAAATCTATCATGTTATTGGCTGTTCCAGATGTAATGACATCAATATTTAATTGGACAGCTGCTGTGATTGATTTCTTTGCTGTATTTGTTATTGTTTCGTGGTTATTTCTTGAACTTGAAGATAATGAAAATGCTGTAACATCAACACAAAATTTACAATATTTTACCATAGGAAATCTATTGATTACAACTATTCCATTTTATGGTAGTTTTTTATTGTATCTATTTACGGTAATGTTTGATAGACAGAGTGGTATATGTTTTTGTTGCTGTATGTATATCATATATTTTATAGTATTGCTATTCGGTACTGTTATGGGTCATATATTTGCAGGGGTATTTGTTGCATTTTATATTCAAAAATTTGGATTATTTCGCTTTGATTTAAAGGGTTCTGAGGCAGGACCTGAATGGAGTAAAATATTTAGATTTATATGGAGATCATCAGATAATAAAGATAGATTGAATAAAGTATTGATTACAAATATGATTATTCCTTATATGGCTGGTCCCAAAAAAGAAGGAAATACCATTGATTTCAAAGAATGGTTAAATAAACAATCAGAGACTGGATTTAAAGAAGTTGATGGGTTTAAAGTATGGCGAGGATATATTGATAGACCATCGTTTTTAGCACAAATTACATTTAGTGAATATGGAATGGCTCAGGATGACTATGAAGCAATGAAACAATGGGCATGTTCATGTATTGCGGATACGTTGCAACATTCAATAAGTTATATTTGTTTACCTTTATATTTATTAGGAAGATGTATTCATGTTTTATTCCCAATTACTGTTTATATCATAAATATTGGGTTATATGGTTGGAATGGAGTGTATTTATTACATCATGTGTTGAATTTGACATTTATTGTGTTATTGGTTGTTATATTGGCTATATCGTATAAGGTGATGTATTTTACGTATTGTATATATCATATTGGATATTGGATAAATCCACCATCGATTGGAGCGAAAACGTATCAGAGAGTGGAGGATTTTTATGTGGATAATATACAGTTACCGATTATTATTGATTTTTTTGATGAAGAATTTGGAGAGGATGTGTCAAGATTAATTGTAATGTATTTGAAAGCGATTGTATTGGAGTGATATTGCATGTGCTTATTGTTTGTTGTGGGTTGTTCGATCAGTGATGGTCAAATTGTGCTGTTTTGTTTATATATGAATTGTGAATATTTTGTTGCTGTTGAATTTGACAATATTTTTTTCTATTAATTTTGAAAATCAAATCCAATAAAATAAATCGTGTTTAATTCCTTAAAATCATTATCATTGAATGATTTACATAGTACGTAATGTACCCACACTTTTACTACTTTGTTTATATTGAGAGGGCGATATATTATCGCTTTATTATTGTACTGTAACTTTACAGCTCAAAGCTACGAATTTAGCGTGAGGGTTAGGAAATTCTGTATTAATGGATGATAATAATACATCGACAGAAACAACTCTGTGCTAATATGCCGATGATATAATTTATATATATTTATGGGATCACATCAGATTCCACTGCGTTTAAATTGTTGTTAGATTTTCCAGTTGAATCATGGGCAACTCTAACCCACCTCCAGTTGATCAAACAGCTTGCTACGAGGATAGTAGATTTACACCACCATTTACGGTTATTATTTTAGCAGGAACATGCCACTATTTTTTACAATTATTCCTTTTCTACAAACGGGAAAATGAATATTCGCCCTTTTGGTTGCAATGGTTAATTATGATTCCAATCAGTATTTTGCATTTCATTCAATTCATATTAGATTGGATTGCAGTTGACAAAACAAACGCATATGCTGCAAGATATCCATTTTCCAGACAAAATTGTGCTCAATTCATGATGATGACTGCTCCCATCGCTATTCATTACATTTCATATTTATTTGCATTGCTTTGTACATATACAATTCATGGATATTCCTATGATGAAGAAGAAAGATGGAATATGATATCATTCAAAAATCCTGGACGTGATTTAGGAAAGCTTTTAACTTTATTTTGTGTATTTCAATTTTTGATAGTTGGATTGATATTACATTTTATTGCCGGAGTATTTGTTTATATTTGGTATACTTTAATCGTTGTTTTGATATTGGGTATATTTGTTTGTTTCTTATATTATTTTCAAGGATTTTGGGAAAACAAATTTGAAGAAAATCTGACATCAATATCAATCAAAATGGTAAATGTATGGATATTAATGGTCATATTTCTCATATTTTATGTCACTATCATTGATTCAATGAATTTGTTGTATCGCGGTGATCATTATATTGATTCATGGTTAAATGCATGGAAACAAAGGGCAACAAACAAATATTTCACTGACATGGAATCATGGGAGCATACATTCTCATTCATTGTTATGCTTTTGTAACTTGAACTACTTTTTTTTCTTAGTAAAACTTGAAAGCATCATGGCGGTTCGTTTTCTGTCGGCAATGTCTTTATTAATTATCACAAATGCTGATTTTCCATCAAATATTTTAAAACATGGTGCTGTAATCCATACAGGATACTTTTCCGAACAAGGTATACTTAATCAGGCATCATTAGCATTTAATGTAATCAGAGATGGTTTAACCTGGCAAACTGTAGAAAAACAGAAAGGAATCTACAATTTTACAATTTATGATCAAATTATTAATGAATTATTATCATACAAGATAGCACCATATTTAACAATGGATTATGGTAATTCTTTATATTGTGACAATGGTTCAGCACCAATAACACCATCAGCCATCAATGCCTTTGTAAATTTTGCAGTTGCATCAATATATCGATATCGAAACAAAGGTATAATATTTGAATTATGGAATGAACCGAATGGTTCAAAATTTTGGAAACCAAAACCAAATGCAACACAATACGGAAATTTAGCAAATGCAGTTGGTGCAGCAATCAGAAGTAACCAAAGCATAGCAAATGAAATATTCGTTGGTCCAGCCACATCAAGAATAGATATGCCATTTATTACAACAATATTTGAAATGGGTGTATTACGATATTTTGATGCAATATCTGTTCATCCATACAGAGTTGGTGGACCAGAGAGTGTTTTACCAGAATATCATAATTTGACATTATTGATTAATCAATATAATCTAAATAAAACAAAATATATTCCAATTATTAGCGGTGAATGGGGATATGCCACATGTTCAAATGGTTCTGTGTCGATGAAGTGTTATCAAGGTGGAGCACCACAGAATATCACATATTTGCAACAATCAAATTATTTAATACGACAATATTTGGTTAATAATATTGCTAAGGTACCAATAAGTATTTGGTATGAGTTTCAAAATGGTGGAAGTAATACAAGTTATGGTGAGGATAATTTTGGTACAGTTAATTTTAAATATTATAATGAGAGTTTGCCGCATATTCCGAAGGATGCGTATAATGCTGCTGTTATTTATCATCAATTCATCGGAATTTGGAAGTATGAATTGGATAATTTTAAAAGCAAATGTGATAAATTGTAATAACGATTGTAATATCAGTAATTTGTTTGCAGTGATTGTTGAATCTGATATTAATCATATTGATGTTATTGCTATTTGGTATAATTTGGAAGAGGATGCACAAGACACCAAACCAAAGAAATCTTTGAATGGTACAATTGATATCACACAGAATGGGGGGTAATGGACAAGTATGTTTTGGTTCATATGATCAATTTGGAAATACGTTGAATCCAGATGTTTGTTCGAATAACAATGGGACGCACATTTTGATTCAGAATATCACAGAATTTGTGACATATTTACTGTCCAAAACAAGGCGTTAAAGTCACTATAAATGAACCATGGTTTTAGATAATCTTTAGAAACGTTTGCCACTCAGCACTATTTTGCGTTATAGACAATACAGAATTGAATTTTTAACCCATGAGTTTGTAATAAATTTCTATTTGCACAAGTATACAATCTACACTTCATTTCTACTGTTAAGGAGGGACAGAAATATACTCGGGATTACGTATTTTCTTATTCCTATTTCACACATATGGTGAAGATAAAAATGAAGAGTTTCTAATACATCTCTTCACAAAATAAATATTGTACTTGTTCCTCCTCATCAGCGTCTTTTGTTATGATGTTACTCTTCGTCGGTGCTGATGATAATTACAAGAACTGAAACATATTGAAAGTGGTGTCACAGGTTTGAAAGAGAATGAGAATACAAATGTTAACAACATGCTGTTTGAAGACAATCGACATTTGATAGAACCACAAATTGCATACAATAATAGATGCAAATATGAAACGTATAAACATAATACACAAAATCAAATAAAAAATAAAGCAATCAACACATTGAAAAATCATTAATACTTAATATAACATGTGTTGACACAAAAAATATTATAATACGAGAGAAAATTAATAAAAATAAAAAAATGGTATAATAGATAATGACAGAAAAACTGTAAAAAAAAGTATTATTTTTATTTGTAGGAAAAAAAATAACCAAACAACAAATTAATAACAAACAAAACATACAAGAAAGGTCACATAAAATACTCAGAAAAAAGAAGTATCGCGAAAAAATACTTAATAACATACATAATATAACAATTGGGAATATATGAGAAAATGTATTGTATTATAAAATACTATATAATCTACACAATATTTGCTATGGTTCATAATAATTCAAAATTTGCGTAACGTAATGACGAACCATCAAAGTCACATAAATCAAATGTAATGTAAATATACGCAATTTCCTATTTCCTATTCCTTTGAAGAGTTGACAGTGTCATCGCTATCATCAGGAACAGCAAATCGTACCTTCTTTTTCCTTTTCTTTGCTGTCAATATTTTATTAACTTCAGCAATACTTAAATCCTCACTCTTTCTCTTTCCATTTCCTGATTTATCACTCTTCCCCATATTTTGTGGATTACAAAATGATACAGATCCTTTTCCAGATGAATGACTAACAGCATTTGTCCAACTTCCTAATGACCAAAACTTGCATCCACCAACAGGTTTCTCCTCTGTTTTTTGTTTCCTTTGAATACTTTTTAATTTCCTTCGTTTATTCTCTTTTTTCAAGGCCTTATATTTATCCTCCCATTGTTTACATTCCTTCTTATATTTCAACATTAATATATCTTTCTCCTCTTTATATCTCGCTTCATACTCTAACCTCAACTGATCAATATGTTTAACAATCTCTATTTTTAATTTATCTCTCGTTCCACTATCAATTTGAACCAATTTTGGTGATGATACATTAGATGATCCAGCTCCAGCTCCGGCTCCGGCACCGTTTCTATATTTATTATAACTACATCCACTCACTCTACGTAATAATTTATCCACACCATCTTCCTCTTTCTCTGTACCTGTTGATATATGACTAAAATGTGATACTGTTGAATAATTACTATCTCTTCGATCATATGATGAATATGGAGTGAAATCATTTTCTATTTCTTGTAATGCTGTAAGATCTGGAGGTTGATTATGAATGCTATTTTGTTCTTGATGTTGATGATCTTTCAATAATACAGTTGAATCAGAATGACGTCGTTTCAATGTTTCCTTTAAATTTATTAATTTTTGCTTCTCTTCATCCATAAAATATGTATCTCGAGAATCCTGACTTTTCATTGTAACCATGATTGGACCACGAATCTGTATAGAATATGACATATAGAAATCACAATTAATTGATACATGATCAGTCAACGGTTATCAACACCACATATTATATTTGGAATATTTTAATATGATTTCTTAACACAACCAATATGTAAAAAGAACACCAAACCTTTTCGTCAAAATCAATGTCGAATTGATCGCTATCTTGGAATTCAGAGACTGGAGGCAATGAAGATCGACGACTGATTATTTTGAGTGCCGGTGGTTGAGGAGATTTAATTGTATTAAAATCAACATATTCATCATCAGATTCGTCAATACCGCCCATTAATTCACTCATATTTGGTAATTTCAATGATTTTCCACCATCCATAGATATTATTTTTAATGTTTTCCTTTTTTCAAATAATGGTTTACCAAAAGGTGCAGCGCCACCAAATGGTGTATCAGTTTTAGTATGTCCGATATTCATTGATATCTCCATATTATCATCACCTTCTTGAGGTATTGGTGATTCTCCAGATGCTGCAAAATTATGTATTTCCTCTAATTGATCACTTAAATTATTTGCAATATGTCGAGCAACTTGTAATTGTTGACGAGTTTCCACTGTTTCTGTTTGTAATTTATTATTAATTTCATTATATTTCTCTGT
>JACLAD010008961.1_pt1 | contig 17285 bp, 8 predicted proteins | sample 8027901 | NCBI WGS metagenome assembly JACLAD01 (sample SAMN15725071, study PRJNA655200) | protist metagenome | isolation source: fluorescence activated cell sorting (FACS) single amplified genomes of... | place: Spain: Blaines Bay Microbial Observatory, Mediterranean Sea | collected 2016-07-05 | reverse complement strand
GAAAAAATCACAAAACGTACTCTGAGTGAAAACACTGCTTATTTTAATACTAGTACTTAAAGTGTCAAATATCCTCAAAAAAATCACAAAGCTTACTTTGTGAATTCACAAAGTAAGCTTTGTGAAATTGGGGGGATTGTTCTACTATATAGATAAGAGGTGAGGTGACCCGTCATTTAGTAAATATATTGCTTTAACATTCCCAATATGAATAATGAATGGGTTTCCAATAAGGCGACGATAAATCGCTCTCAGACATTTTTATTTCATTGAATGATTCAAATAAATTTTTGTTTGAACATTTTTTTCAAGTTCAAACATAAAATGATCACAAAAAAAATTCAATAACCCAACCACAAATGCAACTATAAAAAATCGTGCGGACATCGAAAGGCTGCCTGCAGCTTTTTTTGATTGAATATATTTTATACCTTGGCCGGGCTACCTAAAGTTCATGAATTCAATCCGTTTGTTTTATTATTCTTTATTCTTTTATTGAATAGATTTAGTAAAAAATAAAAAACGTTAAAAATTTGTTGCGACTTTTCGTTGCGACTTTTTCCAGTCGGGAACTCCGATTGTTGCGAATTTGACACAGGACTCTTTCATAGACTTCAGAGAACCAGCGTAATTATTTGTGAAATCAACGCCAAAATCATCTCGATCAAACAGCTTGTCTTGAGATCTCCCGTGTTTTCGTGAGGCGTTCTTGGATTAGTCATTGCAACTTGATGTGCAAAAATTCTGTCAACTGCGCTGAAAAAAATCGGATTGAGTCAACGAGCGGATTGGTGGATGACCGTGAAGATCCCATTTGCCAAGACAACCGCCTGCTAAATTTAATAATGAGGGGATGAGCCTTCAAAAATAGTCACTTAATGAGTGGATGAGAAGAGACGCAAATGGGGACAAAAAACGGAGGTTTCTTACACGGGTTTTTCCAATAGTCAGCATTCCATGAAAGATATTGATCTAGTTCATCAACGATAATCATCACTAACAAGCATTTGGGCTAGATCAAATTAACAGTCGCATTATTTTGTGCAACTGTTGACTGTTAATGTGACATATTAACATCAACGTGATTATTTCCTCGTTATCGAAGCATAATTGGTGAATACGTCATGCTCGCGTGGACAAGAATATGCATAGGCGTTCACCGTGTTCTATCGTTTGTAGAGCTGAATCCCTGTTTTCACTTGCTCTTCTTTTTCCCAACCACGAAAAAAGGAAGAAAAAAAAAAGTGAATCTTTTTTTACTGAGAAGTCTCCAATTATTATTTTCTTCTTTTTCACTTTTTTCCCGTGTTCTCCGAGAAACTGTTATATCCATCGATACAGTCCATTTTCACGTAATTCACAAATGACACGAATGCTCGTTAAATTAACGCGAAAAGCGTAAACCCTCGAAAAATCCAGGAAATGTGCGTAGAAAGATACCATGCCGTGTTTCGCGAATCGAGAGCGAGAGCTACCTATGCCATCATTGCGTGCTGAGTTGCTAGATATCCAAGCAACACAATCTTCGGATTTTTTTTTTTTTTTCGTGGAATCTTCATTCAGTCAACCAGTCGTTCGTTCTTTGTTTCAGTATGTGAACATATCCAATACTGTGGGGGATACATGCATCGTAGCCACTCTATTGTTCTTGTCGTTTCGTGAATTGCCGCCCCATTTTCTCTGAGGATTTGTTCGTTTGCCAGTGAGTTTGTTGGTACTTGCGTTCGTTCGTTCGCCTGTTTGTTTGTTCACTTTCTTCGTGTGGTCTACCTTATCTCGCTTCGTTCATTGGCACGAAATGGCTTCAACTCCGTCGGCTGTCGCTCGCGTACGTGTTGTTTAGCCTCTGAGATGTTCTCCGCCAAGTATCTAGTATTTGATTGAGTACACGACGTGCGCATAAGTGAGCGCTAGTTAAGGTCATCATATCTAACTTTGAGCATGCGGCAGCAATAAAACAACAAATACAACACAACTTGCGAAAAGACAACAACCTTATCCAGATTACCTTTTTCGTGAACACAAAGAGCAAAACATTTACTACACTTTCGCTTCTTTATTCGAAAAAGAACAGCAATGAGTAAAAAAGTTCAACCAGATTGGGTCAAGGCGCAAAGGCGAGCCTTTTCGCGATGGGCAAATTCACACCTGCGCCACAAGGGACTGAAATGCGAGGATATTGTTACAGATTTTAAAGACGGAAAACTATTGTACGCTCTCATGTGCTCCCTCGCAGGTGAAAAGATCAAAGGGAAGCTTAACAAGAAGCCAAAAATCGAGATCCATAACCTTGAGAACATTGGGATCACAATGAAGTATCTGAAGTCCAGGGGCGTTGAAACTGTTGGTATTGGCGCACGAGATATCTATGAAGGCAATCAAAAGCTTATTCTTGGGCTCGTGTGGACGATTATTCTCAGGATGGAAATTGCTGACTTCAGTATTGATGGCGTGGCTGGCAAGAAGGGTTTATTACTGTGGTGTCAGCGTGTGACGAAGGGATACGAGAAATGTGGAACAAATCTGAAGAACTTTCACCGAAGTTGGTCAAATGCGCTCGGTTTTTGTGCTATCATTAACCACTTTCGTCCAGACTTGCTAGATTGGGATGCTCTTGATCGAAGTAATCCTCATGAGTGCGCGCGAACAGCTTTCAAAGTAGCCGACGAAAAGCTGGATATTGCCCCTCTTCTGGAAGTTGAAGACCTATGTGACAGTGCAAAGCCTGATGAAAAAATTGTCATGACTTACGTTGCCGAATATTTTAAAAAATTTGCGTGTATGGAGGCAATTGAAGCAAAAATTCAAGGTATCAAAGACTCGATTGCAGTTACTGTGAAGCATGAGAAACTGATTGGTGAATTTGAGAAGGATAGTGGAAATTTCAGCGAATGGATGAACACTCAAAAGGGCTCATATTCTGACAGAGACTTTGGTACAAGTGTGGAATCTGTGTCTGAGAAAATGGAAGTCTTCTCCAAATGGGCGACAGATGAAAAACCTAAGCATATGACAACAATGTTCGGGATCGAAAACCACCTCAATTCTCTCAACACTTCGCAGCAGGTCAATTCAAGAACTCCATATGTGCCTGAAGATTCCTTCAAAGTTGAGACACTCAATGAATCTTGGGACGTGCTGGACAAAAATCAAGAAGACTATGAGACTGCGATGCGTGAGACGCTGAAAAAATATAAGCATTGCCAGGCATATGCCAATGCTTTCAACAGCAAAGCTGAGCAGGTGAATAAGTGGGTCACAAATGTGTCCAATTTAATTGATGAAACAGCCAGCTCTCCAAAGCACAATGTGTCACTCTCCGATGCAATTCAACAATGTGAGAACGCGCTTTCCAAATGCGAGGCGTACAAATTGCAGCGGGCAAGGTACAATGGTATCATTGAGCAGTTGCCGATTCTGTCTGCTGAGGTTCAAGAACCATATCACGAAGCTCAGCCAGTGCAAGAGCGACTTGCAAGTGTCAATAAGTCTCTTGATGATCTGGGTGAGAACTTCAAGGAATACGAACATCGAAATCGCACAAGACTTGAAAAAGAAAATGGGTTGAAAAAGCTTTTAACACAGTATATTGTGGATGGAGAATCTTTCCTATTCTCATGCGATTCTCTCATCGACAAAATAAAGAGCATAGTTTCAGCCGAATCGAAAGACGCTTGCGCTGCTCAAATTGAGGACGTCAAGAATGGACTTGAAAGAGTTCCTGCGTTGAAGGAGAACCTTGAGAGTCTGCGATCTATTAGCCAAGATTTACATTCAGCTCAAAAAGAGAATGAAATCCCCGATCATCTTTTGATTGAAACATTGGAAGCAAAACTGAAAGAGCTAAATATTAATTTGGATTCGAAGCACAGTGAATTAGATGACGTGCTGCAGGCAAAGATAAAAGAAGAAGAGAACCTTCGCTCAAGGTTGCAAAAGCAGCATTCGGAACAAGCCAATGACTACGAAAATAAGGCAACTGATTTGAAGGAATGGATCCAGCAGAAACGAGATCAATTCGCAAATATTGAACGTGCGAATTTTGGCACAAATGTCTCAGATGTCCAAGGTAAAGTTGACGCATTCTCTGAATACCGCACAGGAGATAAACCTGTACGGCAAGCTGATCTGTTTTCATTGGAGGGCCTTCTTGGCGCATTGCAGACAAGTCAACTTCAGCATAAGTTTGATGTGTACAAGCCCCCTGAAGACATTTCAACAAGTACACTGAAAAGCAATTGGCAAGATATGCTTGGTGGGGAAGTTACATATGAGGAAGCGATGCGTGAATGCCGCGATGCTTATGAAAGAATGCAAAGAAATACCTCAGAATTTGAAAGCAAAGGGAAGGCTATAAAGGACTGGATCAATGATAAAAACGCTGTCTTTGAAGATCGCTCTATACCTGATGTTCGCCGCATTGAGGCAATTGAAGGCAAACTGGCATCTTTTCAGAAATTTGGCAAGAGACGTGAACGCCAGCAACCAATTGTTGACAGACTTGTAAAGCTTGAAAATTCTATTGAAGAGCCATACGAGTCAAAGGGAAAATGCACTGAAGACCTTCAAGACATTCAAGCGAAGCTATCAGATCTTAATGATCTCGCTAATGGATTCAATTCGCACTTTATAGAGCGCCTTGAGGAGGAAAAAAAGCATGATGGAAAAGCAAAAGATTACTGTGAAAGAGCAGAAAACTTTATCTACCTTGCTGAGGAGGAGGAAGATAGACTTAGAGATCCTGTTGAGATTTCTTCGACCTCACAAGCGCAAGAAGATTTTGATAACCACAATTCTATCACAGCGGAGAAGATATCAGATCTGGAAGAGAAATTCAATAATCTCAGCGGCACCATGTCAGAAATTGAAAGTGTTGACAGAGTTGATCTGGTCCCAGAACCATTACGTATTGATCAATTACAGGCGAAGTTGGAGAAAATCAAGAGGCTATCGGATCTCAAAGGAGCAGAACTTGAAAAAAACTTATCTGATCTTCGTAGTGCTGAGGCAGAAAAAGGTGAAAAATTGCAAAATGAATTGTCTGAGCAGGCTAATAATTATGACCAACTCGCAAGCGCTGTCAGGGACAGAATCAGCGAAGCTGACAAGAAATTTGATAACAAGAATTGGACTTCTGTTGATGACTGCGAAAACGCTCTGAAAGCATTAAAAGATTATCGTTCTGAAGACAAACCAACAACGCAGCAAAAATTGTTTAGTCTTGAAGGCGTAATTGGAGCACTCCACGACACGCAAAAAGAAAACAAATTACCGCTTTATGAACCCGACGAAAGTTTGAAGTTTGACAAATTAAAAAGTGAATGGGAAAATCTTCTACAGAAAGAGGGAGAATATGAAGGCGACCTTTTGGACACTAACAATAAGTATGGGCGCTTTAAGAACCAGGTGCAGCAATTTGATTCAGATTGCCAGCGTTTGTCGGACTGGGCGGATCGTAAAAATAAGGACTTTGGAGGTGATGTGATCGATGATGCAAATTGCCCACCAGCTGCTGTTATAAGCGACGCTGAAAAAAATTTAGCTATTTACCAAGCATACGAAAATCAAAACAAACGTTATAAGCCTGTTGCGGAAAATTTGCCAAAACTGATTGAAGATGTGACCGAGCCATATGCAGACGCAAATCCTTCAAAAGAAAAACTTGGACATATTAATCAAGTTCTCAGTGATCTGGCTAATACCGCCGATGAATTTAAAAGTAAAAATGAAGATTTACTAGCTCGAGAGAAGGAATTGGCAGATGCGTCTAAAAAATATGAAAGAGATGCCGACGGTGTTCTTTTTGATATGTCTTTGGCTTTAGACACCCTTGAAGCACCTCACGCACTTGATGATAGTCTCGATGCAGCAGTGAGTGAGCTGGAGTCCCATGAAAAGTTTTCCAAGGAAAACATCGAGCCAATATCAAAAAAATTGGAGAGTCTAGAAGAGCCCTATGCTTCATTAAATCAGCATGCTGAAGGTAAGGAGCTTATTCCAGGAAATCTGGCAGTGCCGGAACTCAAGAAACAATATGCTGACATTGTTGAAAAGAATGATGCCGTTGTAGCGGAACTGAAAGATAACGTGGATCGCGCAAGAAATCGGGACAATACTGCGAAAGAATTTGCAGATGGAGCAAATGGTTTCAGTGATTGGTGCCGTCAACAGAATGAAAAAATCTCTAAGGTCAATGGCCCTCTAGAAGATCAAATCAAAATGATGGACGCTATCGACCAGGATCTTGTAACCTCAAAAGAAAAGCTTGATAACCTACAGGGACTGTCTGATGCTTGCTCTGAAGTTGGTGTACTGTTAAACCCTTACACTGATTATACCTTGCAGTCTCTGCAAGATTTGAGCAACAAGCTGGACACTGCTGCCCGTAAAACAAGAGATAACATTGAAAGTGCATTAAATACAAACACGGATAGTAGTTTGAGCCCTGAAAAACTAAAGGAGCTAAAAAATCTCTTCAGAAAATTCGATGAAACCGGTGATGGCCTCAGCTTTTCTGATTTTCATCAATGCTGCAATGCAGCGGGTTTGCCTATTGATGAGGCGAAGGCAAAAAAGCTCTTCAAAACATACGATGAAAACAAAGACAAAAGAATTCAATGGCCAGAATTCAAAAATTGCATGGAAAGTGAGTTCAAGTCAGGTCACACGAAGGAAGAAATTTTGGATTGCTTCAAAGAAGTTGCAGAAGGAAAAGATACAATTCCAGACTCTGCGGTGACGAAGTACTTCAAGAATGATTCTGTAAGTTACGATTACATCAATGGGCACATGAAAGACGGAAATTATACCAAATTGACTGATGATATATTTAGTGTTTGATGTAAAGATGTATACTATATAGCGAATGTACAATAAATATTTCATAATGTATAACTTACTGACACAAGATATATATGATATATACATACACACAACCTGCGACATTTTACTATCGGTTTAGGCGCTCGCTTCGAACCAGTTGATGTGCGTTATATACATGATCATTTATTCATACGGATAGGATTAAACCAAGGAGTGTTGCAACCTAATGTACCGCAACGCATGGCCATTTAATGCTCCAAGACATCTTCACATTCAAAAAAAATCAGCTTCGCGCGCTCGCGGGCCTCCATGTTATAATCATCATTTTGAGCAGCACTATTTTCTATACTGACAAGTGTGTGAACGATGTCATTACAGCGATACTGCCCTTTAGAATACCAGGCAGATTTGGTAAGTAACAGCTCTAGCACCTCAAGAAAAGATGTACGAATTGCATCCTGTATCGGGAGATCACACAGCCCTCTGATAATTATATCGACCAAAACTTTTAGATCGTTTGAATAAAAGAAATTGGAGGTAGCTACATCACTGAATAAGTCACAGCACACTTTGAGGCATCCTCTTAGAAGCCCTCGATCTCCGTGCGGAGAATTTTGAGCATTTATTGTATGCAAAAGCGCTTCACCAAAATATTCTGATTTTGCATTTTCAACGCAAACGTGCATTACCACGTTGTACTTCCGATTGTTATACAATGAATTCAAATACACTAAAGCGTTGCATGTTGCGATAAAACAATCTTTCGACGCATCTGACATTATGCTCATCAACATGTTTATCAGGGATTTTCGAGGCATTTCTTCAGGAGATTTTGCATCATTGTGCAAAATGCACACGTTGCTAATCAGCCTCATCAAACAAATCTGCGTGAATTCATCCTGCGTGCCCTCATTGGTCTCAATTGATATGGATTCTTTCAAAGCCTGTTCAGTGTGCAACCATATTAGCTGGACACCAAATGCATCAAGAAGCGTCTTGACAATGTTTGAGATATCAACGAATGCTGCTATCTTGGACAACAAAATTTGAATGACCATCATTCGAACATCAGCCGACGTGCGCTTTCCTAAATGCTTTGCAACGACTATTACACAGTCCTCGCGTTCGATTAGTTTTGATACAAGATCTTCATTTTTATGTTCATCAAGAAATTTTGCAAAACTTTGCAATCGCCGATAGCAGTTATCAGTAGAGCCTCTCACAAGCATATCTTCAAGTTCTGCAGCATGCTCATTTGAATTGAAACCTATCAAACTGTAACATTCTTCGGCGTCAAGCTCTGGAGGGAAATCAATACCTTCGTAAGCTGGGTCCACAATACTATCATCTAGTTCGTTCGGTTTTTGCCAGGAGGTTTCACCGGTGATATTATTTATGTAATATGTTTCCTCGCTATCGAATCCCACCTTTCTTGGCGACCAAACCGAGCACGAAACTCTGCGACGCTTGGTCTTCATTGGCGATAGGCTGTGGGCACTTTCATGACTGTCAGATTCTTCGCCACTTTCAATATCTATAACCTGGCCCACGATATTATTTTCAGATTCAGCATCATCTACTGACTCAACCTCTTCGGAAACAACATACATCTTTCCGTAGGGTACAATTTTTAGGGGCGTATCTGGTCTATCCCACTGAGTCTCCTTTGTTTCTACATTCATATAATACACAGTACCGTCGCTGCATTGGACTTCTTTCCAAGGGGAAACTTCTTCGGAGCTTTCTTTGTCTTGAATCCTATCATCGTTTGTCTGAACCGTATCGTCGTGCGCGGTTGTCTCTGTGGAATTTGAGATATCATCGTCGTTGTCTACTTCATTGATTTCACCTGTGTACGCTCTTCCATATATCGGTATATCATGTGTAATTCCCGCAGGTTTATCCCACGTCGTGACTTTTGTAAACGTGTTCATGTAATAATATTCATTGTCGACAGAGGTTGGAACTTTCACCCACGAAGACTCAGAAGTAGATGTTTCTTCCATGGGCAAACGACGCAGTTGCTTTTCTTTCAACAGTGCGTACGCAACGTGCTGCAAGCTTGCTAGAGTGGTTGTGTTGCGCCGTCTTGAGTCCTTTTGCGTTCCCAAGTCTCAACAAGAAGAGCGTCAGGTATTCCAACATCGTCCACGCAGACAGATGGATAGATAGAGAAATGTTCGCGAGGAAAGAAACCGATGGCGACAATAGATACAGCACCAACAGCAACAACGGCAGCGACAACAGAGACCATTGCAACCACCGCATTGCATCACTGAGGCTGGAGAAACCGGTGCCACAAATGAAAAAGATATGCGCACAAGTGTACACTAGTGTAAGCATGTTTGTCAATTCAATTTATACAGTAATCTGTGAAACTCGCTGACGATGCTGTTGATTCGTGTCACCAGCTTCCAGCACCAGTGTACGTACCATAACTAGCATACTGCCATATACTGTCGACATGCCATGCTAGGCGTGTATCTCTAGAGCTCTTCCCGATAAGTGAAAATCATATGACATAATCACTGTATGGCACGTATATTAATGTGTCAAATATGTACATATTATACAGTGATTTTTGACGTGACATAATATAACATGTAGAAGATCTTCTTAGCATATTTTATTTAATTAATAAGTGACATCACTGTAAAAATTAGGTACCAAGCGATTACATACGTTAGTGTGATACAGTATTATGAGGAAGACATACGCGTGGGTACGCCTTCTGAGGTAGTAATTTCAGTCCCAAATTTTCAAACGTAGTACGTCTATAAACGTTTATAAGTTTAAGCGAACTAGATCCTCACAAATTGGTGGGAACTCTCAGAAATTTTAGCTTGTTTTCCGTAAAATCTACCAAAAAAAAAGAGAGAGAGAAAAAGAAAAAAGAAGCCCCACGACGACCATCATCATTGAATGATTCATTCATTCATTCATTCATTCATTCAATGCATAATAAATAAAAATGCCGACGTGTGAGTGAATGAGTGGAGCATGACTACATAAAGCGAAATTGATGATGATTATCCGTAAGCAAACATTTGAGCCAACTGGCTATATAGCTATTAATTGTATAGCTATCTATATAGCTGGATACATATATACTGATACGGGAATATCCGCTCATCTGTTTATTTCACATGGATTGAATGCATGAAAAAAGATGATCTATGATAAAATCATGATATTTATCGAGAGTGCCATCGTAGAATATATGTTGAATATTCAATAAGCTATTTATCTTTATCAGTGCTCATAGCACGTGCAGAACACTAACTAAGATAATAATGAATGAAGCTCTCTATCTCTCTGGCCAGCCTAGCCTAGCTGGGTGAACCGTTCGCAATCATTGATTCAATCATTGATTCAATGGTAAACATGTGTTGCTTTTAAAAGCATTTTTGAGTGAGCAGCGACCAGTTAAGAAGGACTACCGTATTTTTCAATGAACTTTTGTGCAACCTTTTTCGGCACTTTTACAACTTTTTGGGCACTCCAGGGCTTTACTTACACCTTTCCCGCCGCACGGAAGCGTCCGAGCAGATTTTTGCTGTTGGCATGCAATTTGCTGTTGCCACTAACATGCCGTGTGTAACATTGTGACGTTAGCGTGCCTGACCCGTGGCTATTCACCAACCAAAGGGACATGCGTTGAAAAGAATGGAGAAGATCATTGACCTCGCTTCAGGGCATCACCCAGTATCACCTCGCAGGAAGGACTCCTATGTGCTGTATTATCACCACTCTATGGAGGCTGTTGCCCACAAAATTGTACAGTGCTCAAATGGAAGTGTGCAGCTCGGGAAAATCGATTGGAAGAATTTCCGAGACGGTTGGCCAAACCTGTACATACGAGATGCTGAGTCCATCAGGGATAGGAAGGTGGCGTTTTTGGCGTCAATTTTCGAAGCTTCAGATTTATTTGAGCAGATTGCTGTAATCTATTGTCTACCGCGCCTCGGTGTCTCAAATTTCATGGTATCTTCCTTGAAAATTATTGTTTCCATTGTGAAGGAAATCGACACGGTGCTTACGAACACGTCAACTGCTTTCACGTCACTCACTAGGTATTCCTTCCATATTTTTCAACGGGAACGTTCGAACGAGTTGAGCAAATTGGGCAGGTGGCAACTGCTGCGACGCTTGCCAGGATACTCTCTACCACCCCAATTTGCCGAAGTGGACCTTCAACCTTTGCAATATTCGATATACACGCACTGCAAGAGCAATTCTATTTTTCAGACAACGTGCACATCCAGCTTCGCTCTTGCACTGGCCTGTTGTTGAGGAAGCTGCAGGCGATTCAAGGAAGCAAGGATCGTAGAAAGATTGTGATTGCTTTTCCCGACGATGGTGCACACAAGAGATTCTCCAAAAAATTCGATGGATACGAACATATCATATGCGGCAAAATCAGGGAGGGTGACAAACGGATCATAAAAGTGAAGGAGGGATTGGAGCATTGCGTAAGTGATGCGCATGTTGTGATCATAGACGACCTCGTACAGACTGGTGATGTTTACTTGGGGATTTCGCATGTAGCAGCCCTTATTACCTCTTTTTGCCATTGTACCTATATATGCTCTATGTGCGTGTGTCTGTTATGTTTTCTATCTTTGATGTTATTCTTCTCGTTGCGACAAACACTTTAGGGGGCACTCTCATACAATGCATGAAAGCTCTAAAATGTGTAAATAGTGCGATCGAGGTTTCAGCGTATGTGACCCACGCAGTATTTCCAAAGGAGAGCTGGAAAAAATTCATAATTGAAAAGAAAAACAAGGCGCAAGACTCTTTCTTCAAGTTTTGGATTACAGACTCTTGCCCAAGAGTCGCTCAGACTGTGGCGGGCAAGGAACCATTTGAAGTGCTGTCATTCGCTCCGGTCGCCTCTTACATACTGTCACACTCGTAGAAAGCAAAGGATGCTTCGTCACAATTTCGCCTCCGAGGCGTGCATACGTGCGCGCAGCACTTCACTCTCATTGTGTATCGCATACAATTGTTGATAGCTGGTTATACATACATATCGTTTAGATTCACTAGCTAGATATACATACACATGGGCGGCCAGCCTCGGTGCAAAATATGCACAAGCAGGTTACGCGTGCCTCGTACGGTGTTGCTTACTTTTTTTTTCTCAAAGCATGAAACGCATTCTTTGCGGCGTTCTTGTATTCATCGATCCTGCTCTGAGAAAAGCTGCCATCTATACTATCGCTCATCTGGGCATCATCATCAGTTTCTATGTAATTTTTAATTTCAAAAATGTCATGGGCCCACTGTGAGTCTGACATTAAACTATTCTCAGCAGAGACCTCCATGGACCCATCTAACTCTCTACTATCTGACACATTGTGCGCACTATTCTCAGAGATTCTGGAGTTTGTATGGTTATCTAAAGTTGGTACGTAATTTCCCAAGGAGCTCGATAATTTTTCATCTTCGCGCTTCATCACCGCCATCAGTTTCTGCTTGAGAGCGATTTTTTCGTGAGTAAGTTTCTCAACCTGGCGCCGGTAGTAGGCCCCGCCCCCTGTCATCCCTGCGGTTGCCTTAAGCGATTTTAATTCATCATTCAGATGAATTACCTTGGACTGGAGCAAAACTTTGACGCGCTCTGCATCATTCAGAGATTCTTGGAGGGCATTGCACCGGCTCTTTATTGTTGTGTACTTATCTGACAGCGCTGCAATATCCATTGAAATCTTGCTTTTCCACGAGCGCTTTTCCTCCCGAAATCTTTTGATTATATGGTGTCGATGTCGCGATTGACTTTTGTTGATCTTTTGCAGAGAATGAATCAAGCGTTTTAAGTCTTCTAGCTTTCTTTCGGCTGATACCTTCTCGCTCTTTATGAGCGAGTGTTCTTTTTCACAGACCATCTTCTGATCCCTCGTACTCGAGAGCTCGCCCAGGAGCTCGCTGCACCTTTTCTGAAGCGCTGCGTTTTTGCTCTCCGTACACTCAAGCTCAACAAGCCTTGAGTTCAGCTTGGCATTTTCCTCAGCGAGAAGTAGCGCCTTTTTTGAGAGCTTCTCGTGCTCGAGCTGCACAATCCGAAACTTTGCATCATTTTCGGTGGAAGCAGTTTCAGCTTCAAGCTTGTGCCTATGCGCACCCTCCAAGGATTTTGCTTTCTCTGCCAACTGACTTCTCAAAAATGTAACTTCCTGCTCAGATATTCTTCGCTCGTTTTCAAACTCAGACTTCAGAGAAGCTTTGATACACTCTACCCGATCAAACAGCTTGGAATTCTTCGTTTCAAGAGCCTTGTATTCGTTTAATGTGGCTTGTAGCTCCTCCGCGAGCAGGTGCTTGTGGCAGCCTTCCATCGCAAGTGCTGCAAGAAAGCGGATGCCATTGATAGTCTTTCTCCTCACGGGGAACGCATCACGTGATGCTTCTTCTAGGAGATGGTCTGCGCCCTCATCTCGCTCGGTACATTTGGAAGATTTGTCGCTAAGAATGCTCAGAATGCTGGCATCTTTGCAACGCGCGCGGATCTTTACAACTGACCGATCGATCATAAAACAGATGCGCTCGCTCTCCTCCGCCGCATTTTGTGCGAACTCCAGAAGATCTCTCTGCTTTTTCTCTGAGGCATTTTGCCCCTCACCTCCGTCGTTGCTCTGTAATTGTGAGTACCTCTGGCGTAGATCGTGGTTCTCTTTCCTTAAGAGGGATACCTTCTTATGCAGTGCGCCTATCGGTGAGTCAAATTTACCTGAGATGCTGCCCATGAAGTCGGTTGGCTGCGACCCAATACCTGCGCTTGAAGGCATAGTAAATGTTGGAAGAGCTCCAAGGAGCGCACTGCGAAGATTGTGAATTTCCTCGTGAAGAAACTTTCGCTCCATCGCTCTCTCGTTCTTTGTTTGCTGCAGGATCTTCATCTCTTCGTCAAGAGCACTCTGGGACCCTACAAGGTGAATCTTTACGTGATCAAGACAAGCAAAGAGGTTGGGAAGCACAGAGCCGCGCACTTTTGCGGTGCTTTCCAGAAATTGCACACACATATTGCCCTCATCGTCGACGCCGGAGCTCAACTTTGATAGATTCTCCATACAGTGCGCTTCGATAGCGCCATGCGCGTCAGCAATCTTTGAAAGGCTATCGCTTTTCGCCTGCAGCTCCTTTATTTTGGAGGACATCTCCTCGTTTAGCTGCCGAACAAGAGAAAGCTCATCTCGCTCGTTTTCCCTCAGCGCGATCTCCTGCCTTAAATGCATGACCTCGTTTTCCAAGCGCTGCGCATGTCGATTTGCCTCCTGCATTTTCGACTCCATCTCCTCGTTCTCTCTTGTCGTCACATCAAACTGCTGGATGAGGTCCTTCTGAAGGGAGTCAAGCTCACTCAGCTGCGCGCCTTTCTTCGCAAGCTTATCCTCCAGCTCAAAATTCTTCATTTGCAGGCGGTTGGCAGTTTCCTCGTTCACGCGAATTCTATTCTACACGGGCAGAGAGCAAAAGAGAAAAAATCAAAGCTTGCTGGTCATACGAAAAAAATGCATTCGAAAAAGAAAGAAAAAAAGGGAAAGCGAAGCTCAAGATGGTCTCTCTCTCGGTCTGCATCCCGGTACAGTACAGCTGCACAATTGACACTCACCATAGCGTCCGAGTGCTGTGCTCGCAAATCTTCTAGCATGCGCTTGCACTCGCTGTTGGACGCAAGCGCGCTCTCCGCCTTGCGATTATGGTTTTCGACCTCAGCCAGCAGCCGTGCATTTTCCTTCCTCAAACCAGCGTCACCACCCTTTTAGAGAGAATAAGAAAAAAAATGCACTCAGCATCATGCCAATTGTGGAGCGTATTTGGAACCAGTATGCAAAAGGAGGAGAAGAGTGCTCGCAACGCTAATTATTGATGGAAACAAAATAAATTGGCGGGGCCAATGATTGTCAAAGCAAACTAGACGTGTTACCTCCTCGTTCGCAGAGGGCGCCATGTGTTCCTCGATGTAGTCTATCAGAGCCTTCTTCTCCATTTGTAGCTTTTGGTTAGCCTCTGAGATCTCCGCCGTTCCATTCTGCTCGCAGAGCTTTCTCAGCTGGAGAAGCTCGCGATGGTAGGCTTCCGCAACCTTGCCTTCGTCTTTAAGCTTTTCTATCTCTTCGCCCTTTGATCGTAGCTCATCCCTCGCAGCGCTAAGTTCTTTTTCCAGGTGAGCAATCTTTTTGCTCGAATTTCCCATAGACGGCGGCGGCACGTCGCCCGTGTTTCTATTGCCCCCTCCTCTCTGAGAACTTGGTGCATCTTGAAACGTTCCACCATGGACACGCTTTGAAAGCTTTGGGATCCGGCTCGGTCTTGTGCTGCTATCAGTATTTTGCGCGTTAGGGATGCTGCCCCTGACTTTGCCCGCAAAAGATTTGCCCAGGTCCACCAAGGTGATAGGAAGCTCTTGCGAGGGACAGACACTCTTGATAAACTTCTCGCATACGCTTGAGTAGGCCTGGGCAGTCTTGGCCTTTGCCTCCATGTCCTGTAGATCTTTTGCTTGCCTCATGATTTTCTTTCGCAGCTGCTGAATGTATAGGGTTATTTCTTTAGACTGTATACTTTTCAGCTTCTGCTCGCTGAAGCTGACACTGCGCTCTTGCCCTTTCGCTTCCTCGCTTTCTGGCGAGGCAACATCATGAAGAGAAATTATGGGCGCGATGCCCTTGGAGTTGGATGTCTCCTCTTGAGAAGGAGAGATTAGGGCGCTGGACTCTTTCATTTTCAGCAGTCTCGTGCGCTCTTTTGTCTCCCCCTTGCCCCTTGAGAGCTGCTTTTGCTTTTGTCGCCCCCTAACGGCAGTTTTGTCTCTAACATTTGTGTCGCGCGGCAGAAGAGGCGGCTTCTTGGATGGCTGAGGCTTGTGCTTGTTTGGCACTGGGGTGTGCTGGGGCACGTATGATCTAAAGCTTTTATCTCTCGGCTTGTTGCGATGGTCATTTTTGTCACCCTCGGCGTGCGGTTGCTTTTTGCTCTCCGGAGACTCGTAGATGTCAAAATAGCGCTCGCCATATTGCAACGACTCCATGGGTGCTTTTCGGCAGCAGTTTTTGGCTGTTTCATCTCTGCCCTACGAGCGTGAAGGGACGACCAATGGTCAATGAGCAGAGCGCGACGCAGCAGAAGGTCGAGGGTCTCTATCTGGTGAAAAATGAAATCGCGGCCTCTCTGTGCACGCGAGCGGCTATAGAGAATGCTGGTGAAGAAGTTGGGATTGAAGGTTGCGGGCAACAAGCAGCACTTGAATGGAACTACGAACAAGAACAGCCTTGGTTTAGAGTTTGAACAGAATGAATGAAACAGAAGGTAAAGCAGCAGCAGCAGCAGATGCTACGTGTGTGTGGGAGGATTAATGGTGGAGGCCAGAGATTGAGAACGTCGGAGAATGCGCATTGGCATAAGTTTGAAACACTCTGAGATTTAATTGTAAGCTCTATGTTTGAATAGCAAGAGTGAAACAGAAAGGAAAGAAGCAGGAGATATGGCTTACGTGCGAGGACTGACGGTGGATGTGGAGATTCAGAGTGTCAGACACTGTGATAAAAAAGAATGATCGCGTGCGTGTACAACAAGCAAGCAAGCAAACAAACAAGCTATAGACGGAGCGAAAATCTAAAGAGAGCTCAGATGCTGCGAGGTTTGAACCTGATTGAGTCTTGAGCAAATGATGAGCAAACAGCGAAAGAGAAAGACGATTAGCAAAAATAAGGGCTAAGTTAAGTTAAGCCACACATCGCCCGCATCGGGTCTCTTTCAATTTACAAAGTCTTGAAACCATCCACCCGACATAAAAAAGTTGACCCCCCCCCCGCAAAAGAATATTCGAATAGAACGTAAGATGTTCATACGAAACATATGTTTAGTACCGCTGTGTTTGGATTCCAATGTTTGTTTCAAAATTTGAATTTTCTTCTTTTTTTGTTCTGTGTTGGGATCTGCTATAATAAGTTGGGACAAGCACACGAGGTTTTAACGGTTCATTGTCATTCAAACGCGAGTAGATCATGATCTACGAGTAGCTAGGAGTCATGACAATGAATGGTCAAATGACGTTCTGTTTTTTTCATTATTTTTTCATTATTTTTTCAACTGTCAGTCACAGAGCTTGTGTGGTCACGTGATGCAGTATCATGCTTTTTTTCAAAAAAAAAAGGAAGTCCTGAAAGCACGAGAAATCACGAAATTAATGCTCTCGACCGAAAACGCTACGATTACCTCGTTGAAATGTTATTACTAGTGCTATCCACTTGGGCTGGTAGTCGACTGTTTTAACAATCAATCAAATTTTCAAGTCAAAATTTACAAAAAAATTAGGGACAATTTTACTAAAATTTTAGTCTCTACAATAATATTATATTCGAATGTTCTTGTAACTAGCTACAAAGTAATATTCGAATAACTATTAACTACTAATCAGTGGATAACGCATATTATTTGTGTTTGATAGCGATATATAT
>JACLAD010009782.1_pt1 | contig 17316 bp, 16 predicted proteins | sample 8027901 | NCBI WGS metagenome assembly JACLAD01 (sample SAMN15725071, study PRJNA655200) | protist metagenome | isolation source: fluorescence activated cell sorting (FACS) single amplified genomes of... | place: Spain: Blaines Bay Microbial Observatory, Mediterranean Sea | collected 2016-07-05 | reverse complement strand
CCGATTCTCAATCCTACTACCCAGTTAGCTGACGCTAAGAAGATTCAGAGAATTTTTCTGAATGAAACAGGTGAAAGGACTGAAAGGAAAATGCTTGGCAATGCTGGCAAGCTGTCCGTTATCCCACCAAAGACTAGTTCACCATCGGGTAGCAATCCGGCTTATCTGGTTATCGAAGGATTAGAATCGGCTTTGTCGATTCGAAACGATTATCCAGACTTCTCTTTTCTGATTACCAACGGAAAAGCCAACCTCAAGCACGTTCCCGAATTCCTACCCGACAAAGCTACCGTCAGCATACTCAGTGATCACGACAACAACGAAAAGCCGAACCAGAACGGGCAGACTGATGCTGCCAAGCTAAGAACTTTTCTTAAAAGCATTGGCTACACCGTATTTGCCTTAATGTCCAAAGAGCCAAAAGTAGATGCCAATGATGCTCTTCGAGAGGGAAGGCTTCAGCAATGGCGAGAGGAGTGGATTGATGTTCCTGAATTACCGGAGGAACCAAAACCAACTGAAGCAACCCAATCGGAACTAAGTCACTGGCTTTATCTGGACATCAAGAGCAGTCAGGTTCTGGTGTTTGAAGATAAGGCAGCTCAACAATTCATTACCCTACACCCAGATCTAGACTTCGCTGATCAGCAAGCGGTTAAGAAAGAGATTCTTGCTTTTCTTCGTGATCCACCGTGCAAAAGCAACGTCATTCTCAATTCAAGAGTCATTGATCAAGTCCATCGAATGTGTTTGTACACAAAAGGTCTCGACCTCAATGGCTATCAACTCGATATCGAAGATTTGAATGAATCTCAAACCTATCGCCTCATCTGAAAGATGATCAGGGTAATGAAGAATCCCTATTTCCCTACAGGATTACTCAATATCTCAAAAAGGTAAGTAAATCACTGGACTTGGATTTTGAGGCTGCAGCCGTTGAGTTCCTGCTCAGTTGTTCGATTGCACTAGGTGGCAACAAGCTGATTCGAGTCAATGACCAGTGGACTGAGAATGGATGTCTATGGATTGCTCAGGTTGCCGCTAGTGGAATCGGCAAGAGCCCACTGACGCAAATGTGCGGAGGTCGCTATATCGCAGAGATTCATCGTAGATGGGACGAAGAGTTTGAAGCGTCCAAGCTTGCTTGGGAAGAGGCTGATGCAGAAACCCGAAAGGAGTTAGTCAGACCCAAACGCAAAAGAATTTCCGAACACTCGTTAACGATGGAACGTTTGTTCGCACTCCATAATGACAACCCAGAAGGACTTGGAATGGTTGTCGATGAACTCAGAACCATCATCGACGGACTGAACCAATACAAAAAATCTTCCGGCAATGATTCGCCGAAGCTACTCAGCTTGTGGACGGGTCAGCGAATTACCAATCCTGTCGCTAATGATGATCGGGTTCTGCAGAGATCTTATGTCCCTATTGGTGGTGGCCTACAAACAGATCTCTTAGCCCGAATCGTCAATCATGCCTTTGAAGCGGACGGTATGGCCGCACGCTTCCTGTTTCATTTCCCACAACGTTCTCAAACGGTAACACATCCAAAGGATCGAGACGCAATCGTCAACTCGATCACCGATCAAGAAAAACGCGAATTTTCTCAAACTCTGCAGCGTCTAATCGATTCAAGAGATGGAGGAAAAGACCAGCTTGGGTATATCAAACCAATCGAATTGACATCAGAGGCCCATGACCTTTTGCAAGAACTTCAATTTCAGCTAGAGACTGATTCTCGAAAGGCTGGGCCAGGTCTGAGAGAGGCTTATCCAAAACTTGTCAGCTACCTCTATCGGATGGCTTTGCTGCTTCATGAAATCAATGGACACCGTAGCGAAAGGATTCAGTTATCGATAGCTGAAAAGGCTGTTAAGGCTTTGTTGTTCTTCACAGCCAACGCACGAAAGGCCTATGGAGAAGCCGGACTGAATCGAGAGACTAGACAAGCTCGAAGAGTATTGCAGTGGATTCAAGACCAAGGTGGTCAGTGCCGCCAGCGAGATTTGAGCAATGCCTTGAGAAGACAGTTTAAGACGAGATCGGCATGTAATCGAATGGTTCAGCAACTCTGTATGAATGGATTTCTGGCAATGGAACAGGATGGCAAAGCCGGAGTCATTCGACTGATCGACAAGACTGAATTTCCAAACTGATTAAGTTCAAAAGTCCGTACCCATGTACCCATTACACTTCAGTCTTAGTATTTGTCTGCCCTAGAGCATGGTACAGCTTTGAACCCAGACTGTACCCATGTACCCAATGTAATTGAACTAAGTGGGTACTGGGTACATAGCTGGTTACACTTACAAACCTACTACTAGCCCAGTAAATAACTGGCTTAGAGAGCAACTGGGTACACGGGTGCAGTAGATAGAAACAAAAGAAATTGAAAGAGCGCAGCTCAATCAATGAAACGCCAGTGTCGTACTGGCACTTACTACCCAATCCTAAAAAGAAGGAGTCTTATGTTTGAGCATTCATTAGCAAAGGTGCTGGAAGATCCAACAGACAACAACCTGCCCCACTACGATGAGGAAATTGAGAGAAAGAACACTTTTCTCAGTCCTGTTGGACGCAATGTGATTCATCCATTGTTGGTCAGAAATAATGGCGCAACGTATTCAGAGCGCACTGCAGATGGAAAGATTATTAAGCGCAGCACCCAAGGTGGGGAGAATCTTCTGCCTGAAAAGCTGCAAGACCTCTTTGCTCTGAGGCTTGCGGACAGCAACGCATTGCAAAGGCTTGGGATGGAGGTTGACCAAAATCTGGAAGGCACAGTGGCTTTTACTGTTCAGAGTGGTGTGCCTACAGCAACCTTTCGTGACAACAGCAACAGAACACAGGCTTTTGAAGCCAATCAATTGGCAACAGTCACCTATCAAGTTTGTGCTGTTAGCATCTCTGTGAAGTTCGCTCGAACAGTCCAAGTCAACAACCTGGAGCGCATGAGCAGCTATGTTGAGAAAATGCTTTTGAGCGAAGGTGGCAGAGTTTTGGAGGCTGCTTGTTTAACAGGAACAGGAGCTTCTGGACAACCTGAAGGCATCATCACCAATGCAGAGAAATCAGGCAGCACAGCAAGCCTTGTGAGCTTTCCTACTGCTGGTGTCGATACCTCCAGCCTTCAGGATATGCTGGAAGATTTGATTGGCAAGCAAGCTGGCATTGAGCCAGATCAATGTGGATGGCTGATGGGCGAAAGTATTTTCAAATCCTTGCAAGGTCTCAGTGATCCATCAGGCAAACTGCCTCTGGTTTCCACAGTGATGCGTAATGGCAGAATCAACAGAGAGATGATGGGACTGCCTTTGGAAATTTCTTCAAACATGCCAGCAAGCAAAGTGCTACTAGCAAACTTCAAACAGGCAGCAAGGCTTCTTTTCTGGAGGCCAGGATTCGATGTAATTATCAATCCCTATGGAGGAACTGGCGAGGTGCAGGTAGTTGCTCAGTTGTACTGCAATCTCGCTTTGCCAAGACCTGAGCTGGTTGTGCTTGGCTCTTGATTACTTTCAAGTGGTGACATCTTGTCACCGCTTGTCTACCAACCACCCAAGGAATTATGAAAGAACTACACACCCACCTCTGGCAACTGGGCCTCTACTCTGAAGTCAGAGACAGTATCACCCATGCCTTGCTGATGAACTGCCCAATCTTGGAGCAACACCCACAGCATTTGCGAGTCCTACATCCCATTGCTGGACTGACGTTGTTGGAGTTGCAGGAAGGCGAACCATCCAGAGCTTCCAATCCTCTCTTCAACCAACCCAAGCTCAGTCACCTGGTGAAAGGCTTTCCTCTCAGGATTACGCATGGAGCCTTCTCGCTTCCACCAGTGGAGGTGATTACAGAAACAAGACTGACACCACTACTGGAACAAGTGCCGAGCTTCTTTGATCAGTATGAAGTGGGCCATGCAGGACAAACCAAGGTTTGCGAATTAAAGTGCAAGGAGCGAGGTAGCAAGATGCCTCTAAACATCTACCAGATGGGCTTGGCCTTAGGTGTCAGCAAGACTTGGAGGGATAACTTGATGGAGCAATTGCTTGGCTCAAAAGAAGAGCCAGAAGCTTTTGAACTGACTACAGAGGAGCCAATGGCAAAGCCATCGATTAAGTCACGCTTATTGTCTGATCTGGTGGCCTAATATGTTGGGTGGTTTAGGGAAGCGCCACCGGAGCAACGCTTCCCTAGAGGGGAGAACAATACGCCAACCATAGCAGATTTTGGCAGCGTAAAGTCTTACATCTGTGCTGCGGAGTTTCGCAGTGCACCACAGATGCAGGCTCTAGTCAGCTTGGGGTGATGGAAGATAACCTTATCGCTTTGGCCTCTCATTTACTTCAGCAGATGAAAAATTCTGATTCAAATGATTTTAAAATTCATAAATAAAAACAGAGGTATCAAAAAAAATAAGTCTAAAAAAAGACAAAAGTTACTTTAAATCAATTCCTGTGTGGGCGGTTACCACCACAAATTATATCTGAGTTTCAAACTGGCCTAGATTCGTATGTAGGTACTTTGGGGCAATTCTCCAGCGGGGATTTCTGGCCACAAACTCGAGCTTTCTCCTAGCAAAATCAATTTGACTTTCATTCACAACGAGTAATCCCAGAACCGAAGATTTGAAAGCGGAACCAAGTGTTTATCCCAAGCAATACGGTTAGAAAATGCGCCTACGCTGATTCGGATTCCTTGGTTGGGCGGTTCCTGTCGCCTGCATGGGTGAGGCGTTCTTCAGCTCGCCTCACCTACCGCATTCAGTATTTACTTAGAGTTCAAAATTGTGCAACAGGCCCGCTTTTACCAATACATTCCATCGTCAGGAAAATTCCTCAATTGGTCAGTATTTCGATAAACTGATAAAAACTCATGGACTTCATGAACCATTGTATTTAAGCGATTATCTCCAAGGTTAAATTCCTCCAGTTGCCTGAAGACATCCTGTTCACTCTTCGCAATCCAATGGCAATAAAAGAATTCTTCATTACTAAGCCATGTCTGCATACACCTTGCGTACTTTCCATTGAGCGCTTCTCCCCATTCTCTTTCAGTATCTCTTTTTTCTGGAGGATTTCTCTTTTCTGGTGGGGTCAAAAACTCACGCCGAACCTCATCAGAGACAAAAGTGTGTAGTGCAAAGAAATGTTTTTCTTCCATTTTACTACCTCTAATTTCTTGGGGTTACCAAAATATTCTTTGGAACAACGCTGATTCGTTGCGGTGGATTTTTCTCTACCACTTATCTCCGTCTTCAGGGTACTGCCGAAGAATGTCACTGGAATTTCGGTAAGCTGAAACGAACTGATGAGCCTCCTGAATCATTGAGTTAACGACCACTCCTTCCAAGTTGAATTCTTCAAGTTGCCTATATACATCTCGCTCACTCTTAGCGATCCAATGGCAATAAAAGAATTCTTCGTTACCACACCATGTCTGCATACACCTTGCGTATTTACCTACTGCGTTCTCAGCCCATTCTCGCTCTGTTGCTCTTTTCTCAGGTGGATTCTTTTTTTCAGGTGGCGTTAGGTATTTCTTTCGAGCTTCATCAGAAACAAAAGTGTGTACTACAAAGAAATGTTTTTCTTCCATTTTGAATACCTCCAATTTTGTAAATGTACGAAAGAACTAGTCTGCAAGAGCAGGATTGCGCTGGGCAAACAAACTTATCAACTCAGAGATAGAGATAGTCAAGTATTTAGCTGACATCCGGATTGCACTCTCAAATCAAGAAAGTCTATGAAATCCTACAAAACCCCAAAAGAACTGGCTTTCGAATATGACGTCAGCGAGACAACGGTTATCCGCTGGTGTCGAACCGGATATTTACCAAGTATCAAAATTGGTGGCCGCTGGCGAATTGACCCAGACGTTGACCTTGAATCCTTATCCAATCCAGTGAATGAGCGATTGCGGGAAGAAATGAAGTCGAGAGGCTGGTAAGTCAGATATTGATTTCCAGAATCTCTTGGACTATCTTTAATTTTATTGGTTTCAATTGTGGTGCGGCTAGGTTCGGTAAGCTAAGACTTCTCCTGAGCTGCTGACGAAACCAACCTCCAAGCTCAATAGGGGAACTATGACCAATATTTTTGCGTCATCGTCCCTAAAGAGTTGCCTATCTGACAATTCAAAAAGGATGATGCGCTAACCTCCAATAAGGAGAACGCATAATGATTGATTTAAATCAATCCATCCCTACAAATATCGCTTCCAGACTCAGCTCTGAAGTCAGCGAACCCTCACACCCTCTCTACAAGCAAGGCTGGGAAACTGCTCTCAAGAATATTGAGTCAGACTTTCAAGCAGACTTCTTTGAAGAGATTCAACAACACTTTGACGCTGTTGAGCGTGAACCTAAGTTGCAGGATTTGAGAGGCTTATGCCTTTTGGATTCATTCTCTGAGGAGTTGCGAGAATACATCGAAGAGTATGTTGAGGCTTGGCTCGATCCTTTTAACAAAAAGGACTGGGAGAACTATCTGGAAGGCTATCTGGATGCGATAGCTCAGTTTCTGGAAGTTCAAGCACAGAGCTAAGAACACAATCTTCTGAGTAAAAATCCTAACTCAGCATTATGGTATGGTGTGGTATGGGCTGACCTGGTTCGTACCACGTTTAACTACAAGCGGATTTGTTCAGAAATGAATTCAAGCGAATACTAAAAACCTGTTTAAATATTTTATGAATTTATTTTATGAAAATTTTTGAAGTTCTTCCGACAGATTCAATCCTGCTAGAGCTTCGTACAATTTGCTTTCTGGAAAATTAAACCATTCTCCTTCCATCCTAAATTTAAAAAAATGTTTGTGAAGTTTTTTTTCTAATTTTTTGGGATTATCTGAAGGTAAATAGCCTAATATTTTCAACTTATACATATTTCCAGACTGGATGGAAGAAAATCTTTTTCTTATGTCAGTTTTTGTAATACCAATTTTAATGAAGTCATTATTTTCTGTTTTGATAAAATAGACATATCCAACAATTTTTTTTGAAAGATCTAAGCCTTTTTTTTGACAATTATCACAAACATTATTAATGATAAATTCACTTTCTTTACCGCAGTAATTACATTGGTAAGTAATAAAAATATTTCCGACATATATTTTCTCATTAATCCTTAATTGATTAAGTCTACATATCTGACTAAAATTTCGTAATTGTATCGCAGAAACATCTTGTCCTGTAGTCTGAAAAAAATCTTTTACTGCTGTGTTTATAGCTTTCGTTGTCAAAGCTTTTCCTTTGGACCTCCTGCCAAATGAACAAACCAAGAATTGAGAGTAAATCCCAATTTTATCAAGATTCCTTGATTTTAAAAGTTCTCCATACAAAAATGGTATAATCTCGTGATAAAGATTTTTTGACTCATGGTCTCGATTTGTTCTTATATAATACTTACCATCAAGTTTCTTTATATCTGACCATTTCATTTTATTGATTTCAGTACTTTGAAGTCCACATGAATAGATCAAGAGCGTAATCAAGAAATTTCTAGTTTCAATTTCTGCTGCATGTTCCCATTCTCTCGATGAATATCGACTTATTAAAGAATTTTTTGAAAGTGCTAATTTAAAAATATCTACTGAAAGTATACTTGTTCCTGAAAATCTTGATTCTCTTCTTGTTTTTTTATTTGAGTCTAAATCAATATTTTCAATAATTCTTAGATGTTGTAAACCTTCAAAAAGCTTACGGATTGAACTAAAAATCTGATATCCGTTCCAGATCTCCGATCACAACCTCTTGCAAGAATATATTTATTTATTATATCGAGATCAATTTCAATTTCAGAAATTTCTGATAACTTGCTCAGGCTAAAATACTGATAAAAATCATTTATATGCCTAAAATAGGCTCGCTTAGTATTCTCTTTGTAGTCTTTAAAAATACTATCTAGTAATTCATTATCCGATTGATCAAACATTGCTTAGTCCTAGTTAATTACACAACGCCTCACACGGCACACCATCCCCATCTCTGTCCAGATTCTTCATTCCACACTGGATCAGATACGCCTTCGCTTCATCACAGATACTCATATCCTTGCAGTATTTCTTGGCAGAACAATCCACCTCTGCCACTGGCAACTTGGCACTGAATGGATTGATTGATCCACTGCATTCTTCAGCCATGATTGGCATCTCTGCCTCTGATCCAAGGATTTGTCTTAGCACAGCAATCTCTGCAGCATCTGCGGTCAATCCCCACTTCAGCTTCACAGCAACCCAAGCTGCAGCATATTCTGCTTGATATGCCTTGTTGGGTGGCAACCAATCTGCTGGGTCTGATGCGCCTTTCTGCCTGTTGAGGCCTCGGTCTACAGCAATCAGGCTCAATGGGTTGCTTAGGTCATTGGCAAAGTCTCTGCGCTTGTAGGCATCCCAAGCATAGCCTCCAGAGATGTGAGCTTCTTTCAGTGGGACTAGGTGGTCAATATCCAACTGGCTGGCATCAGTGAACACATTCCCAGAGTAAGCACCTAGCCAGGAGCCAGAGACGATTCTGCAATTTTTGGAAGTCTTGAACGTCACTGGTGCAAGAGATTCTTCCAGCAGAACTTCATGGCGAGTATTTTGACAATCCTTGTCTACATCTACCCAGTGCTTCCAAGCCTTGCGATCATAAGCATCACAAGCGATAGCGGATGTTGAGAAAAAAAGCAGGAGAGAGAAAGAGAGGAGAAAATTGAACATGAGAAATCGAATTCTTGTGGGTTGTATCGAATTTTCCCGATACATGCCACATCCTACGATTTCAAAGCAAGAGGAAAACTAAATCAAAAACGTCTACGAATGAATCTGGAGAAAGAAAGGCTTTTCAGGAGAGATAGATTTGGCGAGAGCTACGCCTCAACTACGCCATTGGTTTTTTGAGAGGGGAAATAATTTATTCTAAGTAGCTGATTTTGTTGGTGGGCTGACAGGGACTCGAACCCTGGACCACCTGATTAAAAGTCAGATGCTCTACCAACTGAGCTATCAGCCCGCTCAAACAAAACGTATATATTAGTGTGAAGTGATCTTTCTTGTCAAGGGGTTACATCACCAACATTTCATCGACCGCTGGGGGCACATAGACCAACTCTTCTACGCTGATGGCTTTATGGCCCTTATAAGAACCTTGGTACCCTGAGAACTTTTGAACACCGTTGACAAGTAGACCAATCGGGTGCTGGACTTCGTGATCAAGCGTTATCAGGTCACCTACCTCCAAATTGAGGAAGTTGCGAACCGACATCTGGGTTTCCCCCAATTGGGCGACCAGCTCAACATGGGTCTGGTTCAGGTTTTTCTTGAACCGATTGCTCCAAGTATTGTCTTTTTCGTCTTGTTCGCTCTGGAATCCAGCGTTCAAACGGGTCCGGATGGGTTCAATCATAGAGTACGGTACGCAGAGCGTAATGGCCATTGGAGCCCGTCCGATTTCCACGTCGAAGGTGACGACGATGACGATTTCGCTGTGCGGAACGATTGCCACGAACTGAGGGTTGGTCTCCGCTCGTGTGTAGTTGATCTGCACCGGGAAAACTGGACGCCATGAGCTCTGTAGATCTTCCAAGGCACTCACCGTGACCCTCTTGATCATTCTTGCTTCGATCTCCGTGAAATCTCTGCCCTCCGACTTGATCTCCAGTTCTCCATTTCCACCAAAGAACAAATCAATCAGGGTGAAGACCAAACGAGTCTCGAGCACCAGGATTGCGTTGCCCCGTAACGGTGTCATCCGGAAGAGGTTCATGGATGAAGGCACTGGAAGGGTCTTCAGGAACTCACCGAACTTGATCAGTTCCGTTGAGCGCACGCTGATATCGACGACCTTGCGTAGCGCATTGGAGAGCGTCAGTCGGAATAGTCGGACAAAGCGGTCATGAATGATTTCCAGGGTCGGCATACGACCACGGATGATCCGGTCTTGAGCGGTCAGGTCAAAGGGGACAACTTCCTCCGGGTCGTACTCATCCTCTTCATCATCCATGTCCATATCATCACCGGACACCCCGCGCAGCAATGCATCTACCTCATCTTGGTTAAGAACGGCTCCCATGGCATACTTTTATTTGACGTTGAGGGATCTGGGTTCTAAGGTTGCTGTGCAATGATGCAAATAGCGTTCACACCCTGAGATTTCTTCATGAGTCATCCATCAAAAAACAGTCCCCAATCCCCACAATTACTGGCCTTGCGCAGTTATCTTCAATTCAAGAAACAACGAGACTGGCAGTCGATTCGGCAGGCAGAATTCAGTCCAAGTGAAGATAATCGACACCAAACACACTTGTTACAGGGGGTGTTGCGCCATCATCGCTGGCTCCAAGCTGAGGTTCAGGATCGATGTCGGCTTCCATGGTCCAAGCTGCAGGATGTGTTGCAAGGAATCCTGCTGATTGGAGCCTACGAGCTGATTTTTCTTCGCATTTCAAAACAACACCATGCAATCCATCAAGCGGTTGAGTTGGTGCGAATGCATCGTTTGGAAGCCAGAACCGGTCTGGTCAACGCCATCCTTCGTCAATTGCAGCGGGATTTACAATCAGGTTTATTGCAGCCAGCACAGAGATCGCTTGCCACCCGGACCTCCCATCCGGATTGGATGGTGGAACGCTGGACCAAAAGTTACGGTGTGGAAGCCACAGAGCAAATATGCGAAGTCAACAATTTATTGCCCAATTTGACTCTGGCTCCGAGCCAAGTTGAGCATGTCGTTTCGATTCGTCAACAACTGGAGGCTATCGAAATTGACTGGGAAGCGCACCCTGTCTTCCCAGAATTGACTGTTCTGCAAAAGAGCCAGGGAGTTTGGAACACAGCGATGGCCAAGGAAGGAATGATCTATGCCCAAGATGCCTCTTCTTATGCTTTCTGCCAAGCCATAAGACCATTTCTGGAAGGGACGATTCTGGATGTTTGCTCTGCTCCAGGTGGAAAAGGACTTCAACTGTCCCAAAACTATCCGGGTCAATTTCTGCTGAATGATGTCTCTGCCTCTCGCTTGAAGAAAGTCCGCCAAAATTTGCAGAGACTGAATCTAGCTGGCTGCATGTTGCTGTCCAACGGGACGCAACTGCCTTTCCCCAACGGGTCAATGGATGGTATCCTGCTGGATGTCCCTTGTTCTTCAACTGGAACCATCCGGAAGAGCCCAGACATCAAATGGGTGGAAAATTTGAAGAGTTTGTTTCGACAGACAGCACTTCAGGAGAAACTTCTCAAAGAAGCAGCACGAGTCGTCAGAAAGGGTGGCTGGATCGCCTACTCGACCTGCTCGCTGGAACCAGAAGAAACCCAGTTACCTTTGCAATTGGGCGAGGAACTTGGACTACAGCCGATTCCATGGAAAGAGCTACCTGGAGGGATTCAAGAAACACAAAAAGGCTTTTGGCAATTGCTTCCTTCAAGGCATTGGATGGGCTTTTCTGCGGCGATTTTAAAGAAATCTTAAATTTTGTGTTGCATCCCCACAAAAAGATGGTAGAAATTTGAGCCCTTTTGCACGACTGGCCCAAAATCTGAAGGGCCTCGTGCTCCCTCTCAATTAAACGCATTGAATTGAATTTCTATAGGAGAACCCGGAAATGAGTACGGACGAGCAGGACTTGGATACCCCTGACGAAATTGATAGCGAAGAAGCAATGGCTGCAGAGGAGATGCAGGAAATCCGGGCAATGCTTTTGAGCCAAATGGAGGAAATTGAAGAGCGGCTCAACGCTACACACGAAGAGACAGAGTTTGAGGTCGGAGACGAGGTGGATCACTCCGTCATTTCCCAGGAGCAAACCCTCAACAGCTTGATTGAAAGCAGAGAAATTGAGCGCCTTCAACAGATCAAGGAAGCTCTGCAGAGGATGGACACTGGGGAGTATGGTTGGTGCGAAGAAACAGGACAGTGGATTGGCAAGAAACGTCTAATGGCCCTTCCATTCACTCGACTCAGCCTTGAAGCACAAATGGAACAGGAACGACGGGCGAATCGCAACCGTGGAGTCGTCGGATTTAGTGAAGACACCAACTACACTGGGAACTACCGAGACTAAATTAGGATTCAGGCGCCAGCATGGCAAATCTGCTGAGCTATGATGCTTCGCAACTTCTAGTTTTCTTGCTTGTATTGATCAGGGTTGGTGGAGTATTGACGACTGCACCCATTTTCGGCAGTTCCAATATCCCCGCCCAGATCAAAATCGTCGTCATTCTGGTCTTCTCCCTGATCTTGAATCCTTTTCTACCATCCCCCACAGTTCTTCCGGAGCAAATTCATCATTTTTTGATGCTGGTCTTTAGCGAGCTATTGATCGGGGTAACCCTTGGGCTTATTGGTAAGATTCTCTTTGCTGCTGTAGAATTTGCAGGAGCCATGACTGGCTTCCAGATGGGATTAAGCATTGCAAACGTTTTCGATCCCGCTTCCATGCAGCAAATATCATTACTGTCTAAACTGGAAACGTTGATCGCATCACTGGTATTCCTGAGCTTGGATGGTCCTGCATTGGTAGTTCAGGCAATGGTGAGAAGCTACCAATTGATTCCTGTGGGGCAGGCATCCATGGGGGATGACTTGGCGAGTATGATGATTCAGCTGAGTTCTGGGATCTTCTCCATTGGTTTTCAGTTAGGGGCCCCCCTCATCATCGCACTTCTGATAACCAACGTGATTTTGGGACTCCTTTCCCGCTCTGTTCCGCAGATCCAAATCTTCGTCGTGGGGTTCCCTCTGACACTAATGATGGGGTTTATCTTCCTGCTCTTGGGAATGCCCTTCATGATTCAGGCGATCCGAATCATGTTTGGACTTTACGATGATCAAATGTTGGATGCCATCCAGATGTTGAGCTTGCCGTAGTTTTAACTTCCTACTTCCGCTTGAGGCAGATTGACTTGAAGCACAGGAACCTCCTTCCCCAAACTCAAACGGCACTCCTGATTACTTAGCTGCTCTGCCAAATTCAATAACAAGCCTTCTTTCAGACCGATACGAGGAATAACGACATATTCTGGTTTCCACATCTCGATCAGTCTGGAGAAGATCGTGGCTGATCTGGTCTTTGCCTTTCTCAGAGGCAAGAACTGGTATTCAAAAATACTTCGTCCCGGCTCATGCGCCCCGAATATCCCCTCTGAGACAAGCCGTTCCCCCCACTCTCGTGCACTTCCTCCGGACACTACTAACTGACGATGGCTCAGACTTACCTTTGCAAAGGGTTCTGTAAGAGCCTCAAGGCTAGATAAATCTGGCCTTTTCCCAGCGCGTAAGACACCGAGTGGCAGGCTGTCCTGCCAAAGCAACTGCGCATCTAGTTCCAATGACAACTCCAAGCTTCCGCCACCCAAATCAGCATGCAGGGTTGTCCCAGACAACTCCGGCCATTGTCGTCGGAAGAGATGATGAATCAAATCTGCTTCTTCCAAACCCGTCAAAATCTGAATTTGAAAACCTTGTCTAGCTAGTTCGTGGTGCGCTTCATCTCGGTTTTTGGCTTCTCGGAAAGCACTTGTCGCAGAAATAGACCAGGGAGTATCTTGCGGAAGTGAGTTTTGGAAAGATTGAAGAACTTGTTGTAGGGCAAGAATTTGTGCTGTGGGAATGGATTGGTCTCGGAAAACTGATGCTCCGAGACTTAGAAAAGCTCGCCAACGCTGCTGGATTTGCAGATGTCCCTCGCAATCCAAATTACCAAGAACCATCCGGACAGCTTTGCTACCAATGTCGACCGCTGCCAATTGCTGAACTGAAGAAGATGGCCTCAACATTTAGCGTCGTTCTCCAAAAGCAGTGACCTCATTCGTTCAGTTATCCAGACAGGCTCGTATGCGTGCCCCTACTTCCGCCATTTGCCCATCAGCATAATTCCCTAGCTTGGGAACTCGCAGTCCATCTGGACGGGGGATGATGTGAAAATGTACATGAGGGACTTCCTGGCCCGCTTCGGGTCCATTGTTCAACTGAATGTTGTAATCAGAACCTCCATACGCCTTGCAGACTGCTTTGGCCACTCGCTGCATTGTCTGCATCAGACTCAGTGCTTCAGTTTCTGGAAGTTCCTCAAATCGAGCTACCTCCCGCTTGGGGATCACCAGCGTGTGCCCTTCAGTGAAAGGAGAGATGTCGAGAAAACAGATCTCATTGTTTGTTTCATCAATTTTTTCACAAGGCAGTTCACCTTGAATGATACGACTGAAAATAGATGCCATGCATTAGATCACTACAAGAGGGGCAAAAACAGGCTGAAGATGAGTGGTATCAGCCAAACATTCAAGACTCCATCTACGATCTTTTGGTGAAAAGATGAGTTGGGTCAGGCTCGTATTGGGGATCTGAAAAAAATTAGGAGCATCCAGCGCAAGACCTAAGATCTGTTTACAAATCAGCCGAATCAGCCCAGCGTGGGAGACGGCTGCTAGCTCAGCCCCAGGATGTTTTTCGGGCATCTCCTCCAAAAATGTCCAGACTCGATTGAGGGCATTTTGAAGGCTCTCACCACCCTCAATTTGATGGTCTTTGTCACCTGACCGAAAAGCTCGAAATGCCTCAGCATGATCCGCCATGATTTGCTCTAAATTCAAACCTTCCAGAATACCGACTCCTCGCTCTCTGAGACGTGGTTCCTCGACCATCTTTTTACCAGAAAGCATTTGGGACGTTTCCATGGTGCGCCCGAGATCACTGGAATAGACGACATCAAATTCTACTCCAGTGAGCCTTGATTTCAGGCGTTGAAGCTGCTCCTGGCCCTCTTCAGTGATAGGACTATCCCCATGCCCCTGAAATCGTCGTTGGATATTCCACTCTGTCTGGGCATGCCGGATCAAAAGTAATCTAGTCGGTAGGGATGGTTCTTCTTGGAAACTCATGCTGATTCACCCAGGCTCTTGCTGACAATCTCAAACACATCCTTTGACAGTTCTGAGGTATTAGCGATTTGCTGAAGCGCTTGATGCATTTTACTTTGAAATGGTTCTGCGAACTGTTGCCAGCGTACCAGTGGGGTGAGTAACCTTGCGGCGACTTGGGGATTGCTCTTATCCAACGCTAGAATTTGGGAGGCCAACCATTGATAGCCTCTGCCATCTTCATGATGAAAACGGAAAAAATTACCCTGACTGAATCCACCAACCAAGGCTCTCACACGATTTGGAGTGCGATAACTAAACTTTTCATGTTTCAGTAGACCCTCAACCTCATCAAGAACGTCTTCTCTGCGTGAGGCGGCTTGAATCCTGAACCACTTGTCCAGCACCAACGCATCGTCCTGCCACTTCTGATAAAAAGACTCCAATGCCTGATTACGAAGTGGGCCTGATTGATGAGTCAACACATTCAGAGCACCCATGGTCTCAGTCATATTCTGGCTTTGCTGAAATTGTTGGAAAGCCAATTCTGCCCCAGTAGTTTCCTGATTTCTTCCAAGGTAACTCAAGCAAAGATTGCGGAAGCGACGCTTCCCAATAGCTTCTGCAGTTAAACTTTCAGCAGGAGGTTGCCCGATCTCTTCGTATTTCTGCTGCCAAATCTCACAAAGTTGGTTGCTCAATGAATCGTGCAATCCCCAGAGAGCCTCCCTTAGTTGATTCGGTGAGATGGGTTGGAACTGAGCGCTCAAGTAACCTTCAGAGGGTAAGGTCAATAATTGACTCAAGAAGGAGAGGTCAGAATGTCCCGACCGCAAGATCGCCTCGAAGCTTTCCAAAAGCAAAGTTGGTTCAGATGGAGGTTGCCCCTGTTGCAGACTTTGAAGGCTCTGCTCAATCACCATCGTTGCCAAACGCTGTCCTGCATCCCAGCGATTGAACTCATCAGCATCGCTTTGGTACAGCAAGGCCAACTCTTCAGCTGAGTAGTCATATTCCAAGCGCACTGGGGCTGAGAACTGCCGAAGCAACGACGGAATGGGCTGCTCTGAAATTCCAGTGAGCACCAGACGATCTTTGGGCTTCTCAAGTAAAAACACGTCCGATTCTGTCGATGAGATACTCCCACCGGCTTTGTTCAACAAACCGATTTGAATTGGGATCGGCACCGCCTGCCTGTCCCCTGCAACGTTCAGTTGTGGGTAGGATTGCTCGAAATGGAGCTCATACTCTTGCTTATTTGCAGAGTACTGCCCTCGAACAGAAACTCTTGGAGTGCCTGTCTGACGATACCAAGCCCGGAAGGGTTCCAGATCCGTCTTGGCACTCTCTGCAATGGCTTCCAGAAAATTCTCCACCGTGGCTGCTTGTCCATCGTGCTTTTTTAGATAGTGCTGCACACCTTGGGTGAAGGCCTCACGTCCGATCAGGGTTTGCAACATTCGAATTAATTCGCTGCCCTTTTCGTAGACGGTTACGGTGTAAAAATTATTGATTTCGAGGAAACTTTCTGGACGGACAGGATGGGCTGTTGGTCCTGCATCTTCCGGAAATTGGTAATCTCGTAAAAATCTGACATCTTGAATTCGTTTGACGGGACGAGAGTTCAAGTCAGAAGTAAATTCCTGATCACGAAAGACGGTCAACCCCTCTTTTAAGCTCAGCTGAAACCAATCACGACAAGTAACCCGATTCCCCGTGTAGTTGTGGAAGTACTCATGAGCAACCACACTCTCGATGTTTTCAAAATCTTCATCGGTTGCAGTGTCAAATCGTGAGAGGATGTAACGAGCATTGAAAATGTTCAGTCCCTTGTTTTCCATTGCTCCGAAATTAAAGTCTTGAACTGCGACAATCATGTAGATTTCGAGATCGTACTCTAACCCAAACCGCTCCTCATCCCAACGCATTGCCTTCTTCAATGATTCCATCGCATGATGACACTGCTCCTTGTAACCATGCTCCGTATAAATTCTCAGGGCTACCTGTTTGCCTGAAACTGTCTGAAAGGAATCTTCCAGACATTCCAGATTTCCTGCAACAAGGGCGAACAAGTAACTTGGTTTTGGAAATGGATCTTCCCAGGTGACATAGTGGTGCCCATCAGACAAGCTTCCTGAGTCGATGGGGTTCCCATTGGAAAGCAAGGTGGGATAAGTCTGCTGATCTCCCACGATTGTAGTCGTGTATCTGGAAAGGACGTCAGGACGGTCAATGAAATAGGTGATGTGACGGAAGCCTTCGGCCTCGCATTGTGTGCAGAAGAGTTCATTCGACTTGTAAAGACCTTCTAGAGTCGTGTTGTCCTGAGGTCGAATCCTAGTCCGAATGGTCAGTTCACCTTCCTCTGGAAAGTTTGGGATTGTCAGAAATTCTTCATCTTTTTGGTAATCATCCTCACTCAAAGCAGCGCCATTGAGTTTCAACTCCAGAAGCTCAATGCCTTCTCCGTGTAGGC
>JACLAD010005105.1_pt1 | contig 17330 bp, 14 predicted proteins | sample 8027901 | NCBI WGS metagenome assembly JACLAD01 (sample SAMN15725071, study PRJNA655200) | protist metagenome | isolation source: fluorescence activated cell sorting (FACS) single amplified genomes of... | place: Spain: Blaines Bay Microbial Observatory, Mediterranean Sea | collected 2016-07-05 | reverse complement strand
GCTGTAGAGGACTTCCTCAAGTCACATGGGGACAAAATCATTTCATATGATATGGGACCATACGGCGAATACATCAAGGCGACAGCGAAGGTGTCTGTATGGTCCGAGCTCCTAAACGCTAACTTCAGACAATTCGAAATCACTTACGATTACTTCGAAAATGTTGTGATGGAGGCCCCAAAGAAATTAGTTAGAGCTTTGTCATATTCACTTCCTACATTCTTGGTTGATCATGTGGAATGTGTTCGAAATACTGTCCAGATTTTACCTAGAAGGACATTACAGCCGAAAGCAGATATGAGTGACCCTCTTGAGGTGGTCACCAAGTCCAGTCTCCGCAAGCAACATAAGAAAAAACTCTCAGATACAGACTGTCCAGTCGGCACATTCATGAGTTCCCGCACAGGCGAATGCAAAAGTGATGTTATTACTCCCCAGTCTCTTTACACAGTATATGGCATTCCTGATCCTTCCGGTGGGGAGGAGAAAGCATCACAGGGTATCTTATCAATGATTGATGATAATGTTTCCCCTGATGACTTGAAGGTGTTTTCAGAAAGGTTTGGCATCAAAAATAATCCAATGAAACATTTAATTGGTGGTCATGATGATTCACGAATGTGCCTTGATGATTTTAACAAGACCATGTGTGCGGAACCTAACCTCGATGTTCAATACATGCGTGCCATGTCTTGGGATAGTGATATGTGGCGTTATTTTGAAGAAGATCCACTATCTTGGTTAGTCGCCATGAGCGTTGAAGAGGAACCACCACTTGTAAATAGTGTTTCCTATGGTTATCTTGAACCTGAACTCCTACTTATGGATCCCACGTATGTTTCATCTTTCGACCACGAAGCTATGAAGTTGGGACTGCGTGGTGTTACGCTCGTTGTTGCTTCCGGAGATGATGGCGTAGGAAGTTTCATGGTTCGAGGCGGAACTTTATTCTGTGGATATACGCCATCATTTCCTGCCACATCGCCATACGTAACAGCAGTTGGAGGTACTCAAGGTGTAGAGCAAGCTGGGTCTGGTTTAATGTATGATCGTCACTTCGAGGAAGAGGCAGCTAATTGCGTTCCTAATGCCACCTACTATGTAGACGGCCAGCCAGGTGGACCGAACAATGGTAAAGGTGCTGGAATTGTTTCGGGTGGTGGTTTCTCTTCCACCACTCTGGCGCCTGAGTTCCAGACTGAATTTATTCACAACTATTTCTACAATTTAGGGTTCTTGAATATGCCTTGGTTAGGATACTCTTTCACAGGAAGAGGATATCCCGACATCTCGTTGTCAGCTTCTTCGTACATTGTTGCTATTGGTGGGGAGTTCTTTCCAGTATCGGGTACATCAGCCTCTTCTCCAGCTTTTGCAGGAATGGTCTCGCTTGTGAATGCGGGTAGATTCAAGGCAGGCAAAGGACCCATTGGTTATCTGAACCCCGCCATATACGCCCATCACGACAAATTTACCCGTGATGTTACCAAAGGAGATAATTACTGTGCCGCTGGTGATTGTACTTTGTGTTGTGGTCAAGGATTTGTGGCGAAGGAAGGATGGGATCCGGTCACTGGTTTCGGCACTGTGGATTTCCCCTCGTTCTATAAGACTATGATGACAGTTGAAATGGATCACACCACACCACCTCCAGACTATTCACTAGCAGGAGCAATAGTTGGCAATTTAGTCGCAATATGCTTATTAAGTGCGTGTGTATACGTCGTTTACACGAATTATCTGAATCCTGACAACAGTAATTATGAGCAAATTCCAGAAGATGGTTCTGCCCCAACAGGTGTCCCAACTACCTCCAACGAGGGACCTAATCCCAATCTTTATCCCCAACCAAGCGATACAGGAGAGTCCAGATCATAAAGTCATAGAATAGCATGTTGTCGCGAAGGTGAACCGTGTTGCAGGGAAACTGAAATATTAACATGTTGATAACTTACTCGAACTACTTCATGTTCATTGAAGTAGCAGGAGTAATACTTCGTATGTAGCGACAGTAGTCGACTATGTAGCGATTAGTGTACAATCGACTACAAAAGTAGAATCGCTATTAAAGTGCTGATGAAGTAGAAGTGTCCCTCAATGTGGACATATAGATAATATATATAGTAGATTGTTGCGAAGTAATTACATTATTACTAATTGCTTATTACTACTTATTACGTAATACTATTACTATTATTATTATATTACTATTACTATTATTACTATACCATTACTATTAGCTATGCATTAGACTACTTTTACTTTGCTTCTACATCTAGCTTCTACTTCTACTTCTAGCTACCTACTTCTACTGCCTTCTAGCTTCTAGCTTCTAGTTCTAGACTACTTGACTACATACTTCTACTTCCTACTTCTACTTCGCTCTACATACTTCTACTTCTACTTTAGACTTCAGCTTGTAGCTTGTAGCTTGTAGCTTGTACTTGTAGCTTGTACTTACTTACTTCTAACTAAGTGAAGTAGTTAGTAGTTCTACTTCTAGTTCTAGCTTCTAGTTGTAGTTGTAGGTAGCAGAGATCATGTCTGTAACCAAAGAAATTATCACTCATTAAGCCGAGGGATATATATCTTATATGATGCTAAACGGGCAAGAGGGCAATGACTGTCACAAGAATCACACATATAGCCCATTTGGGCTTTTTGAAGTAAGCTATCATGGTTTGGAGTAGCGACTTGTCACTAGTCTGCACATCTGTTCGAGGTGGTGGCTCCGACTGATTTACAGGAGATGATCCCGTTAAAATATCTACCTCTTCTTGTTGCACCGATAGTGATGAAGCAGGAGGATTAAATTCGGCTAGTTTTTCATATCTTCGACTGCTACTGCTGGTCATACTACCCCTTTTCCTTTTACTTCTTATTGTCTTCTCTTCTTTCTTGCCAACATCCTCCTTCCCATCCATATCAAGTTGACAGTTCAATTTCTTGATAGCATGCTCCAAAATTTCTACGGTACCAACAATACCAAGGTGATCAGCTTCTTTTAGCGCAGGCGATTGTCCGTATTTTACACTCTGTACGAATGCGTACATGGCTGTAGGAAATTAAGATTAAAAAAAAAAAGAGTAGACGAAAGAAAATATCAGAAACGCGACGATAAAGATATAAACACCATATTACTCACCCGTACTACAAGGTTTAGCAACAAGAGCATATGCAGATTCCGCAGCGATTTCTACGTCGTTATCATCATCACCCATGAACACAAATGGAGGTAATTCTCCTGTGTATCCATCCTCATTTCGACGCTTCTCTAATCTATTCAAGAGCCAATGAACTGCTTGTAGCTTCCCTGATCTACGGAGTTGCACATCCAGGTAACCCAAATTTGAAGTATATTTCAACGATGATGGGATTATATCGACAATCTTCTCCAGGGAATCATTGCTGGCTTTAATTCTTATCATACTATGATATCCCTTTCTGTCTATCTTGACATCAGAAAGCGCTAGCGCTTCCAGAGCCTCATTGAACGATTCCAAGGCGCTCTTGGATATTTTATCTGCTTCTAAAAACTCTGTCCATTCTATGATTTCACTCAACTCCACACCATCCCCCGATGACGCCGCAATATTGCCATGTATGCGACCTCCATTTTCACTAATCCAGTAGTCAAAGAATGGCAGAAAAGGCTGTCTTTGCTGCATCGTAGTCACTCGTTGGCCTGGAAAGGGTCGTGTTTATCGTTAGAGAGTCAATCATTAGAAGGGGGGGAAACTCATGGAAATAGACAGGATTCTACCGGATGCACATATCATGGCAGTTCCGGCCGAAGAAGTAATCCTCTTAATAGTTTCGAGCTTTTCGACAATTGTTGAGCTGATGTAAGCCACCTTTCCCGAACCCGAAGAGGCCGGAAGTGCTACTATAGTAGTAACTTCGTCACTAGGAGGAATATTGTCGTAGTGAGCTATGGTACCATCAAAGTCTGTAATGAAGTACATAGGCTGTTGCTGCGGATGTCCTCCACCAGCAGTGTCACCTTCCACGGATGAAATTATCAACACCACTAGCAGGGCAGTTAACGCCTTTCTCGTGAAAAAGGAGGCGTTTACAGGCAACAAGCACCACTGCATCCTTTAACTCTTCCTTCTAGGTGCAACTAGGTAACTCAAAGGCTTGCAACAAGTAAGTGTGAAAGTGGTTGCAGTCCCATCATGCTACGGCAGCATAGCAGCGTAGCGTGTAATACCGTGTGAATACCATACCTACCTTTATCTAATCTAAGCAGCAGAGATGGGAACGGGGACGGAGGCAAGTAGTAGGTGGTATAAGGTACCGCTTGTTGTGATGTAGTACTTGCAGTTTTGTGAGCATGAAAAACCCTCATTTTTTTGGATTTTCACTTGATGAAAATATCGTCATACATACATGGGGTTTTCGGTTCCAAACCACTTTTACCACCATTGATCAAGAGCACTTCCACAGTCGGACGAAAGTGATTGTGTTTGAGAACCTTTTTCTGCATACTTGCGAGTTGTTGCTGTAAATTGCTCTGGAATTATTCTTTGTATACGAAGAATAATTTCCCCCTGCTGTTTGCACGTTTTACTATAGTCAAATTGCCTTGGAGGATCTCTTGAACAGATCCAGAACAAATTTGGTTATCTTGAAAGCAAACATACACACACCTTGATCCTTCTAGATCTTATTTCACCAGTAATATTACTGTTGGTGAGATTAGATAGTAATTCACACGCAAGTAAGACGGCCCAAAGTGATTGATACTGAAGTTCGTCCATCAACAGAGGAAAGAAGTCTGTCAGCTATTCTTCGTTTATTTCTCTTAATCGAAGAAGAAAGAAGGAATTAGAATAAGGAAAAAGTTACACTGATTGACATTTGATCGGATTGGATTTGACTCACGTATAGTTTAATAATAAATTTCTGTTTTGTGCCATAAGAATGTTGGAGTACGACAATACTGCATTTAATTATTTTGCGATTACGCTACTATCATTTTATTTGGTGCCTGGTCTATACTATGCATGCATGGAGGTGCTTCGTGCAACGCAAATAGTGAAAGACAGTTCCGTATCAGCAGCACGTACAACTGCCGAGCGAGAAAAGGCATCGAAGATCAAAGAAGGTACAACAGGCATGAGACGCTTGAGGCGATGGCCCTTTGTGGCTAACATGTGCATACTTGTACCTTGTTTACTTTGTTTTTTGTACTTAGTCTATAGTGTGAGGGATAATGGAGAAATGGCTCGCTTTGATCCCTTTCAGATCCTTGGCATTTCGCAAAATGCCCCTGATAAAGAGATAAAAAAAGCCTATCGTAGAATGTCGCTACAATATCACCCCGATAAAAATCAAGGAGATAAAAATGCAGAAGATATGTTCATGAAAATAGCAAAGGCATATGAGGCTCTTACTGACGAAACGAGTAAGGAGAATTATGAGAAGTTTGGTAATCCCGATGGTAAGCAGTCCCTTGAAGTGTCCATTGGCCTTCCTAAGATTATCTTGGATAATCCAAAAGTAGTTTTGGTACTATATTTACTTATGCTTGTTGTGGTTATTCCAATCGCTGTGGGTCTTTGGTATGCTTATTCAAAACAGTATGGAGAAAAAAATGTCAAGTACGACACATATGCAGCATTTTATCAATTATTGACTGAAAATCATCGAATCAAGCATATGCCTGAGGTGCTCGCAGCCAGTGCCGAATCAAGAAAAATCAATGCAGCAATTGATCCCCAAAAACCTACTGCTAACGAGGAAAAGTTAGCTTATGATAAACTTTTTCAAAAAGTAAAAACCGAGAAACTTATTATCAAGCCAACTCCACGCTGTGGGGGTTTTGAGGTTGTCAAGGGCAATATTTTATTTCATATGCACTGCTTTCGCAAACGTAATGAACTGATTTCTTGTTTTCAAAGTGATCTGGATGAGATGCTTAGTTGTACTCCTGATTTAATGGAAGGTCTTATTGAGATGTCTTTCCAACGTAGATGGTTACAAACAACTCTCAATGCCATTAGATTTAGCCAATGTCTGGTGCAAGCTCTGTGGATTAACAGCAGTCCATTCCTCCAACTACCCCATTTTACGGAAAAGGAGGCTTCCAATGTGACCAAGGGCAGCAAAAATCCAAATCTCTTTGCTTCTTTCATTAGGGATCCTTTAGCAGACAAAAGTCTCTTAAAAGGAATGAGTGAGGATCAGATTATTGACATTCAATCTGCATGTAACGTGTTACCTCATATGAAGGTAGAATGTAAAGTATTCGTTGAAGAAAACGACGATGAAGATTTTTACAAAATAGACGAAGAAGATATGACTGAAGAAGAAAAAGCTGCTGCTGAAGCAACGGCAAAGAAGGGTGCGGGTAGAAACTATAACCCCAACATTACCAAGAGTGGTGACGTCATCAATGGGGATAGCATCTATGAAAATGACTTGGTTACTTTGAGAGTGAAGATGACTAGAGAAAATGTAGAGGATGGAAAAAAGGCGTCTTTTGTACATGCTCCTTTGTTCCCAAAATCGATTACTGAAACTTGGTGGTTGATTCTTACTGAAAAGGATGTCAAGAATACTGGAGAACCTAATATTCATGCAGTTGAAAGGATCACCGATCAAAACAAAACTTATTCCCATGAAATCAGGTTCATGGCTCCTAATGCAGTAGGTACATATTCCTTCGAATTGAATGTTCTATCTGAGACATATGCTGGTTTGGATGAAAAAATTGAAATCAAATTTGACGTTCTGAGTGGTAAGTACGATTTCTGTCGTCTTCGTGTTTTCATTATATATTCTTCATTTTTCTAAATATTACGAACTACTTTATTCTACACAGCTGCTGATTTGCCTGACTATGAAGCCCATCCTGAGGATATCGAGCTAGACAACGAGCCAACATTGTTCGAACAAGTGATGACTGCTAACATGGATGAGGACAGTGATGATGATGACGACGATGCTGATGAAGATGAAGCAGAGGAAAGGCACGTTATCTCAGATGATGAGGATGATTAGATCAAATTACTGAATTCCAAGTATACAGTGTTGGATACTTTGTCTCTTGAATCGTGCAAAGTCGGTTTGTGGTACCTTCCCACCTTCGCTACCAGGAATATTTCTTATTATTGCACCGCTTTGTTCGCTAGGATTATGACTGTGACTGTGACATTGGCGAACGTCTTGATTGTGAAGATCGATATTTTCCTTAAAATCTTCAGCGTATGATGTTAACCCGCACCCTGATGAAAAGAAAATATTGTTACTAGCATTTGAAGATAGTCACGAAGAAAAGAAAGTAGGACAAGAAGCGGAGAAATTGGATGCTTTAATGTTGGCTCAGGCTGTGAAAGGCAAGAAGCGGATGTAGAGGTTAGAAATTGTAAAGGATCTAATATCTGCCTATAGTTTCGCTACGCTTCTCGCCTTTCGGAGCCTGAGCCAACATAAAAGCATCGTCTAGGTACTACTTCTAGTAGTAGTAGGTACTAGGATCTAGGATTATTATATATGCTGAAGTAGATGTCTTGTAGCTTGTAGTTTGTAGCTAGCTCATAGCTCATACTCATAGTATTACTTTTACTTCTACAACTACAATACTACATATAATAAATAGAAATTAAATGTCTTACGATTAGCTAGATCTATTATCTATTATTAGTTATTAGTATAAATGTATAAAGTATAAATAAGTATAAAATATATAAATATAAATATAAATAGAAATACTACATATACATATACAGCCATACTAAATACAAATACTACATACTACAACTACATCATTAATTATTAACTACTAACTACTAACTAAGTATTACAATACTAATACTAATACTAATACTAATACTATAAAAATAAAAATACTACATACTACTGTTGCAATTGTTGCAATATATTGTAGATTGTAGACTATACTACTGAATATATCCATTATGTATCATATCATCATGTATTATTACCTGAATTACCTATTTGAAAGCAAATAAAAATAAAAACTTGCAAAATTGTCGTAAGCGATGATGATACGCAACAAGTTGCGCAAGACCAGCTAAATGATCTGCATGTCTTGTGAAGAAGAGAGAAGAGCGAAGTAGGTACTTTGAAAGTCCATCCATTAAGAAAGTCCAGGAGAAGCACATGTGCGTTACCTACATAACTACTTTTTGATAGAAAGATTCAACCAAAAGAAGACTGAAACTTCGCGTAACTTGAGTTCACATCCCATGAACCTGGGTCTTGCTCCATAAAATGAATAGTTCATTTAATAGAGCATCCACTTGTGTGGATTCATCACATAACGAATCATTGCAATCAATCCTACTTGGACTCAGCAGCATTTAGCTCTTTAATCAAATGGTTGACTCTATAGTTCAATTTCTCGATCTCCTTCTTCATTTTCTCATTCTCCACAAGAGCAGCATCTCGCTCCTTCCGAAGAGCCATCCCATCCCCACCTTCTGCTGTAATCTTATCCCTTACCACCTTCAATTTGCCTACATGATGTATCAAGAGAAAGAATCCATGAGTATGGGAATTGGGAAATGGAACAAATGACAAGTCCTACACCCACCTAGTATCATAGTCTTAAACCCATTCATCTCTGCAGAAGAGTCTTCCTCCGCCGCCCCGCTTCCCCCTTCCAATAACAAAGACATCCTCCTCTCTAGAGCCTCCAGCCGTTCCTCCGCAGACGCTGCATGCTCAGTCATTGTCTCCTCCAGATACCTAAGCAGGTATGTACCAATCTTGATCAATTCTTAGCGCTATTGTGAGGTTTTCTCCCATCAAATTGGCCCGTCGACCTCTGCTGTGGATACTGATACCTACACATATAACAAAACTACGAATGAGACTAAGATATAGAACTATATCCTCTAGTAGTACCGTAGGTAACTATATAGATACAACACGAAGAGAGGGAGGGAGGATCCTCATTCTTGATTCGACCAATCTTCTGTTGGCGCACGCGGACAAGGAAAATGGTATGTGTTTTCTATTCTCTATATTCGCTGAAAGTGTCCTTCATCCATTTCTAATTTCCATCCCTCTGTTTATGCTTGCCGTCGTCATCTTCTAACTGTCATGCTGTCAACCACATCCAATTCCTGTTTCACACAGGGTTCCCCTTCAATGGGCCTATATGGCGAGCAGCTGAATGATTTATTGTACGTGGGATTTAACCAAGATAAGGGTTGCTTTGCCTGCGGTACTGACTCTGGCTTCAGGGTATTCAATGTGGATCCCTTCAGAGAAGGTAACACAGCACATTTTGACAAAGACTACCACCATAAGTTATCGAACCAGATGTATCCCCTGCCTATCATATAACCAATCTATCAATATCTTCACATCTTTTGTTTATTACTTATACGATAAACACATACTCACAAACATGTTACTCCCTCTGACTCACCTGGGCCTCCGCAGCTGTTTGGAGATCATTTGCAAACGGAGGCATAGGAATAGTTGAAATGTTATTTCGATGTAACCTCATCGCACTTGTAGGTGGAGGAAAGAATCCTAGATACCCAACAAATAAAGTATTTATATGGGATGACCATCAAAGTAGGAACATTGGCGAATTAACATTTAAAACTGAAGTGAAGGCTGTTAAGCTGCGTCGGGACCGTGTAGTAGTAGTGCTCATGCAGAAAGTTTACGTGTACCGATTTTCAGATCTTAAAATGGTAGATCATATTACCACTATCGTGAATCCAAGGGGATTGGTATCGTTGTGTTCTGATAATGCTCACAATGTTCTGGCTGTTCCAGGTACTACGAAGGGTAGTGTGAGGGTAGAGCTGTACGATATCAATAAGGCTTCCTTGATACAAGCCCATGAAACTGATATGGCAGTATTTGAACTCAATCCAGATGGTACAAGAATAGCAACAGCCTCTGAAAAAGGCACGTTAGTTAGATTGTGGGATTGTGGTAGTGGAGAGCCATTACGAGAGTTGAGAAGAGGAGTAGATCGTGCTGAAATTTACTGTCTTGCTTTCAATCCTCTTTCTACACATTTAGCATGTTCATCAGACAAAGGTACTGTTCATATTTTCTCTTTGTCCGAAACTGCTGTGCCACTATCTACTGCTGATGCTGTCCCTGGCGCTCCTGGAGGAAGATCATCGGATCTAAGCACAGAGTCTTCTTCTTCATCTGCCTCTAAGACAGGAGTGGTATCTACACAGCCTTCTGTTTCTGGCACCATGCCTCCCCCTCCAGGCCCAACAGGAGGAGACGGAAACATGGGGGGTAAAGATGGCGATATGGATGGAGCTGGGGATATCGATGGTGGCGATAAAAGTAATGCAAATGTTAGATCTGGGTTGAATTTCATGAAGTCAATGCTCCCCGGCTTGGTGCCCAAGTACTTCGCTAGCGAATGGAGGTACTTTTTGATTTTCACTGCTTAGTTTTTCGTTTAACAGCTTTTTTTGTTTTGTTAATGTATACATGTAATCATTGTTTCTATAGTTGCGCCCAAATTAGAGGCATAGAAAGCAAGTGTATCTGTGCCTTCGATAAGGATTCTACCAAGATACTAGTAGTTTGTGCTGATGGTACTTTCCTGACATACAACTTCGAAGATAAACAGGGGGAATGTCAGCGATTATCTAGTAAAAGATTTGTAAAAGATCCTGGAGAATTACCAGATAGCGTTATTGCCAACAATAATGCACCTATGCCTGCATCACAGGAGGTGGGGTCACCAGCCACTACTACTACAAGTGCAAAGCCTGGATCAGGTATATCTTCAGAGCCACTCACTCCTTCGCCCGATCGTTCATCAAGTCATTGAAAAATTACCGGAAGCTGGAAGGAATACTAATAGCTGGAAGGAATGATATGCCACTGGGGCTATTCTGATCCAGTGTATCTTGGAAAGTAGGAATAGTAATAGTACATACATATTACAATTACTATGTGTAGCTATGAAGTTGTAGGATGCTTAAGTAGCTAGAAGTAGCTCATTAGAAGTATATGTTACTAGAAGTATGTGTAGCAATTAGAAGTAGTTGTAGATATCACATAACCCGAATCATCCCTCCTACTAGTCTGGTACTACCTACGTACTAAATACATGTTGACTTTCCTCGTTGGGATGGCTTTTTCCTCTTAGCGATCTTCAGTTAGATTTTGATTCATTTGTTTCTTTCGTTGTCTTACGATTAGCTAGATCTATAAATACTTCTTATAATGAATCTGATAATTTATTCTAGACTAACTAGATTTTCACTTTTTTTGCTGCTCTCAGCTCTCAGCGCAGCAGCTCGAGCAGCAGCTGCTGCTGCCATGGCTGCTGTCGATGTTGTACTTATTTTTTGTGTGTTAGTATTAGTATTAGTAGGTACCTAGTATAGGTAAGTACCTCCTAGTTCGTAGATGAATGAGCAAAAATCTTCATCACTGAAACAAGGAGCGACGTAGCGTGTACATAACATAACATCAAACGCACCAACGACTGTAACTTCATGTCTTTGAATATGGCCATTTGGAAAGCTATAGCGCTCTATATTGCCCTTTTCGAGCAAGCAGAATCGTTAGATAATGGATTGGCTCTTACGCCTCCTATGGGATGGAGATCTTGGAACTTGTTTGGTGAGGATGTATCTGAGGAATTGATGAAGTCGCAAATGGACGGATTGACGAAGAGGAATAGAGAGGTTGGCGGCAAAAAAACTTCGCTGGCAGATTTAGGTTACAATGATGTAGGATTGGACGACGCTTGGCAAATGTGTGGATCTTATGGGCCCAGTAAGTTCACTTTTCATGATGTCGATGGAAAGCCTATGGTGAACTTAACAAGATTTCCAGACATGAAGGCAATGACTGAATACGGCCACAGTCTCAACCTCACAGTGGGATGGTATGGAAATAATTGTATATGTGAGGACCATTGCACATCGCATTCTTGTTATGAGGAAGACGTGAATGCATTGTTAGAATTCGGGTTTGATAGTTACAAAATAGATGGCTGTGGTAAACAATTGGACTTGCAAAAATATTCTGATCTAATTGCTGACAGGGGTGCAAAGATCCTCATTGAAAATTGTCATTGGGGCTATACTGTTCCAGCATACACAGCAGATGGGAAGCTTGATTGCCCATATAATTACTATAGGTCATCTCAGGACATACGAGGCAGTTATGCAAGTGCTATGAATAACCTCTTAACCCTTGATCCTCTTGCAAAAGCAAACTTGTCTGTTCCTGGGTGTTGGGCATATCCAGATATGTTAGAAATGGGGGTAAAAAATACTGTAGCTCCTGATGGAAGCGTTGGTTCTGACATAGGATTGAGTTTTTATGAAGACAGAACTCACTTCGGCTCATGGTGCATCACGTCATCGCCATTGATCTTGTCACATGATGTGACGAACGAAAAATTGGAAGATAGCATTTGGGAGATTATAGCAAATGTGGAAGCTATCGCTGTAAATCAAGCATATGTTGGCGACAGTGGTAGCATGTTCTTGGCTTCGCATAAAAAAGTTAATTTAAAGGGGTTTACCGATAACGGTGTAATGGGAAGTCCAGTTATATTGCATTCATGGCAACAGTGGGCTAAAAAATTAGGGGAGAATAAAGCAGGTACGTTAATCAGTTTTTCATATTAATATTCTATATCTTCACATTTAAGTTGCAAGCCTTGGTTAATCACATTTATTGCACCACGCTTTGTGCTACAGCCGTTCTGCTGATCAACAATGAGCTTCACCAGCAAGATCTTTCTTTGGAGTTTGGCAATATCCCCTTGTTTGCACATAATTCTAAGGATACTACTTATGAAGTTAGAGATATTTGGCATCATAAGAATTTGGGTGATTTCACTGAAAGAATGCTACATCCCAGCGTCGGTCAGCACGATTCCGTTTTCCTTGTTGTGAGTGCGAAGATATGATGTTGATGTCGGTGTTCCGCACGAACAGAAGCAGAATTCTACATACACTAATGTAGCAATTATTATTTTTCTGTCACTATTATACGCTTATAGCAACTAAAGAAGGATGATGGCGATTGAATTGTAATGCATGAACATGAACGGATACGGACACTATGTAGTATAATTGGATTTGTATATTGCCAATCAAGAGGACAACACGCAAAATCAGGCGCCTGGCCAGCACGGAGCTTTGGACAACGTCAAATTATGAAGTTGTAGGATGCTTAAGTAGCTACTTTAGCTCATCACTATGTAGTATAATTGGTTAGCTAGGTACTTACTACTTACTACGCTTTACCTACATATGCTAAAACAAATGGTAGCAAATAGTAAATAGCAAATAGAAATAGAATTGATATTTGATATTGACCTTCCTCGTTGGGGTTGTAGTTATAGTTATACTATGTATATAGCTATGTAGCTACTTAAGCATCCTACAACAACGTAGAAGGTGGAAGTACTACTAGCTTGAAGTACCTACTTATGTACTCTCACCTATCTACTATATCCACTGTACGATTATTACTTTTTACTTGCACGTGTTGAGTATCCAGTTTTATACGATACTTCTCGGCATCTTGGAATTTCATGCATGCATCTGCGACTTACTTTACTATTGTACTACCATCATTATTACTAGCATTATTATTTATTATCATCGCACTGTGAAATGATGCATAATCTGAGTATAGATGCGTCGTAAATTTTCAAAATAAGGAATGTATGTCTATATGGCCACTCCTTACAAGTATGAGCACAGCAGATAAATACTTCCTCCATACCTCTAATATAGTTTTTGAAGAGAGTCTCTGTACTTTATCCTCATGTAGACAGCAAAGAATATAAAATAAATAATTGTCTGGAGAGCACCAAATAAATGTTCGATTGTTCCTGCTGTATCAAAGTACCTATCATAATATGACCTGTGAAACCAATTCAGGACAAACAGTAGTCTATAAACACCCAGAAAAAACACATATGCCATAGACAAACACTCTGTCTCGTGGTGGCGGTACAGTATCATCAGCTGTGGTAGAATCGCTACAGTTTCTACATAAACTGAAAATATCCACAACAATTGCAAAATGTTAAGAGGTGAAATAAAGAAATCCGTAATCAGCATACCAACTACAGCGGGTGCTATGATGAATTTCCAGTGCTGGAAAGTATCATTATGGTATGCTAAATATCCTGTCTTGTATGGTTCGGTGTATCTCACTAAGTAGACTAAATACCCCGTCAATACTATGCACATTATTTTCATTATGCTATTGAATATAGAATAAGAGTAGAACAGGTCCATATATCGTGCCAAAAATACCAAAAGGTAGCATTCTTGAGTTTTGACAGACAGACCTATCGCTGATTTGGTGGTCCGTAGTCGCAGCAATAGGATGGCAACACTAACCATGTGAAATATATGATCAGGAAACTGGTTCAACATGGCTGTGACTTACCTTTTATCTATATCTAATGTAAGTATACAGTTGAGTTGACGTAATCCTAATCCTAAATTTGGCTTACTCACTAATCTATGTAGGAACCTTACGAGCCGCACAAGGTATGAAGAAAGATCTTGCCACACAGCAAAGAACTAGCAGAGGGCAAACAACACAGTCAAAAGTACGAGCAGTGAAGTCTTTCAAGATTTCACGTGCTATGAGCGTAGTGCTTCGCGCGATTGTGAGACCGACCAACCAACTAGAGGTTTTTACTTACCTCTCTCGCCATGAGTGTGTGTGCGTGCAGTAATAAAACATTATATTTCTATACATAATCTCTATATGGAATAGGTAAGTTAGGTAGGTAATTTCATAGGTAATTTCATACTAACACTACTACCACTAGAGGTAGGCAATACTCTCACTCTTTTATCTACCTAAGTAGTCTAGTAGTAGTAGGTAGGTACAGTATCAATCATGCATCCCTACCCTGCCTTTTGTGTATGCGAGAAACTTTGATACACTGCTTCTTAGATATGTACAGCACACACAATTGGAGGTCTTATGCACTCGATCAACGCTAGCAAATCTGTTCTAGCCTGCAACTGACTTCACAAATCATCATATTGCGATCATATCCGTGGGAGGCAAAATTTACTCAATCAACTCTGAATAAGCTGATACAATCAGTTTACATGGTCCATGATCCGGAGAAAGCAGTGAATCAGATATGAGAAGGCGAGAAAAGCAAGAAGCACGACATAGACTGGCTAGAACCGTCGGGATGTTCGTTTGCCTGCTAGTTCTATTGGTTATCTATCTCTACATGTCCCTCACATGGAGTAGGTCTCCCAACCTACCGGTCGATACGAACACCAGCACCATTGAAAAGAAAGCGAATAAGTTTGCATTGAGAATGAAGAAGCCAAGAGGTGAACCAAACTTTCTTCATGCTGAAGTTGTAAGGTCTCGTGCAGAGAAGAGACAAAAGAAGCAGTTAAGGCGAGAAAAAGGCTTGCCAGAGAATGAAGAAGTAATGCTTGATATTGCATCATTCTATTCTCTTTCTTTTCCTCCTTCAGAACAAAGTATCAAATGTTTCATAGTTATGACAATTAATTTTACCTTTTTTGAAAAATCTTGCTATGCAATAATTTTCGACAGGAAAATCTGGAGAATCCTGAGCAAACCAAAAGACCTGAGCTTTCATTTGACGAGGTTAAGGATATGCATGCTATGATGAATAGCTGGACACAGAGTAATCACAAACCTGAATTAAGCGTAAAAGAGCGTATGATTAAACTCGAAAGAGATCATTTAGCAAAAGGATCTTCACGATTTAAGCCTACCAATAAGGAAAGAATGGCATCTTATGTTGAATTTACTGTCGTGATATCCAAAAAGTCTGACCATGATGTAGACAGAGGTAAGATTGTATTTGAAATAATACCTCAATGGGCTCCTCTGGGAACGAGACGATTTATCGAATTGGTGAATAGTCATTTCTTTGAGCAAGCAAGATTCTTCAGGGTGATAAAAAAATTCATGGCACAGTTTGGAATACCTGGAAATCCGGAACTCACGAAACAATGGAGGGGGAAAAATATTATGGATGATCCTGTTCTTACACCCAATGCCAGAGGAACGATTAGTTTTGCTACAAGTGGAAAGGATTCTAGGTCCACTCAACTGTTCATAAATTTTGTAAACAATGGTTTTCTCGATAAGCAAGGATTTAGTCCAATTGGCAGGGTAGTCGAAGGCATGAGTCATGTGGACAAATTGTATAATGGATATGGAGAAGGTGGTGTAGGGGATGGTTCAGATGGAAAGGGACCAAGTCAGGGGAGACTAAGCAATCAGGGGAATAGTTATCTAGAAAGATATTTCCCACAGTTAAGTTACATCGAAAGCGCCAGAGTAATACCTGATAGTGAGTTGTACGTGCCCCCACCAGCTTGGATGGAAGCATGAAAAATGCCTATTTGAAAAGCTATCAAATTTTACTCAACAGAGCAAATTGTTCAACAAATTTATTTCATTTGGCGAAAAGTTCCAAAAGATAATCTTTTTGGTCCCGGGGATTCGTTGACTGCTACATTTCAAACCTTTCTTCTGGAATTGGTCCTATCGATCAATCTCTTCAATTGCAATCGTCAGCCGATCCGATCCCACAACTCAATCGTTAGAGCAGCGAATAGATAGCCCGAAAGAAAAAACTCTGCAATGCTTTTTGTACAAAATCTTTATAATAGGTGAGATCAAATCGTTCTAGGAGTATCGTTTTTCAGGCAAAACGCTATTTTGCCTGAAAGTCGCTATTCGAGTAGCTTCAAACTAAAGCTTAGACTCAGACACTTTTATACTGCTACTTTATTTATGCTCCTTCTATGTATCTAGATGTAGATATCTTACTACTACTACTACTACTACTACTACATGTATATACATATATATATATACATAGTGATACGAAACGCCAGCCACAACCTACAACACGAAATCAAGATCTGCCTAACTGAAGCTCATAACTTATATTTATATTTATATTATATACTTATTCTTATTCTTATTTTACTTCTACATGTATTTCGTATCGCCATGTAGAAAAAGTTGAGTATTTCATTCTTAAATTATATCATTATCATACTTATAATTATACTATGATAACTAGTAGCTAGCTCATTATCATCTATTAGTATATAGACTAGATAGATATTAATTATAACTAATCCGATCTAAGTGGTTGAAATACATGTTGGACTTCCTCGTTGCGACAGCTTTCTCTTCTCATCGATCTTCAGTTTAGATATTGATTTCTTGTTGTAGCTAGCGTTTCGTACCGCTGCCTAGCTAGATTCGAGTATTGACTTTATAGTGTGTATGTATCAGCTAATAGACTAATAGAAGTGTGAGTGTATATTATATCATAAAACTAGTAATACTGA
>JACLAD010011593.1_pt1 | contig 17337 bp, 12 predicted proteins | sample 8027901 | NCBI WGS metagenome assembly JACLAD01 (sample SAMN15725071, study PRJNA655200) | protist metagenome | isolation source: fluorescence activated cell sorting (FACS) single amplified genomes of... | place: Spain: Blaines Bay Microbial Observatory, Mediterranean Sea | collected 2016-07-05 | reverse complement strand
CAAAAAATCAGGAGTATCATTTTGCAAGAAATAGAAAATCCTGAGTTGAACGGACAGATTATTGGACAGAAATTAGGAATTAGCAGAATGCACCTGCATCGAAAGATAAAGGTAGCCACGGGAAAATCAATTGGAGAAGTAATTCTACAGTTGAGGATTGAAAAAGCCCAAGAAATGCTATTAAAAACAGAAGAACAAATTACTTCAATCGCCTATGGCTTGGGTTTTAAAGATGCGAGTTATTTCACTAGAGTATTTAAAAAGAAAATGAACTGTACGCCGTCGCAGTTTCGCTTGATGTGGAGCGAGCAGATTCACATCGCTGCACCTCAAACGGATGAATACCAAGAAGAGGTACTCGTCCGAGGAGAAAGACAAAGAGGTTAGGGTTTTTCGTAAAAAATTAGAAAAAAATACAGATGTTACACACAGACTAACAACCAGTTGATTAAAGACGTACCTTTGTATTAACGATTTGAAAGGATGATAACATTAGTTAATAATAAATTATTTTCTTTCAATTATTCACATTGTTTATTTATGATTTTCTAAATCTTAAAAATTATTTGAATTATGCATTCAACAAATTTAAATTTTATCAATCGTTCAAATGACCGTAGTAATTCAGAGATTGTTATTTTTCAAAAGCAAGAAAAAACAAACTTTGATGAGTTGACTATCGCTTGGAAAGTGATTAAAAACTGTGGTCAAGGAGATTACCATCCATTTTCTTACGAATATAATCTACAGATCACTTCAGGTGATAGCTATGGTAATTTCACTTATCCTCAAACAGCCTACCCAGGTGATCGTTATGAGATGGTTTTAGACCCAAGTGGAGACATCTTACAGAAATCTACACAGCGTGCATCAAGTGCTTCTTCAGTAGAAGTTTACAATGCTTTGTCAAAAGGTTCTATTAGTGCGAATATCTATAGAAGCGGCAAATTATTGGCTACGAAGAATGTTGTTGCTCCAGGTCAAAAAGCTGTTTTCGACTTCAAACCTTGTATTTATGTTGGTGTTGCTTCTGAAATCCAAGAAGGTCAAATCATGGACTCTGCTGTATTGAGTAACATCAATAAGCAAATCTACTTGACAGGTATCTCTTCTGCGGACTTAGTAATGACAGGCGGAGGTTCTGGTCAGAACTCTACTCCATTCCAGTTTGCTCTTGAAAATGTAGTTTACGCTTAATCAGCATTCTACAAGAGCTATTTTAGCATTTAGAGCTTCTACGACCGTAGATGTTTCTTACTTCTTTCTTCACTGTTTCGGTGTAACAGAAAGCCGTTGATTTATCCATCAATGGTTAGTAGAAGTTCTATGCTTTTATTGTAAAATATCCTTTTATCGACTGAAAACTTTGATATGATTCAAGGTATGGGCAACCTGTATATTTATCAATTGTAGAAAAGTATACTCTTTTTATACTATTTTAGAGAAATTTATTTCTAAACGATTATTAATGATAAAGTAGAATGGCACAATTTACTTCATATAGACGAATTGGTAATTTTGTAATCGAGTCTCGATTAGACCATATGTCTAATGAATTGAATACAACTTGCCTTGTTTACTACGAATTACCAGATAGAGAGGTTTCTAGGGCTTATCATTTATCAAAGGCAAATCCAGAGGTAAGTATCAATATATTCTCGAAAACGACGAATTATCAAATCACAGGAAAGCTAGAGTTTCACTTTCGTCATTTTAATTCAGGCGAAATTGTCAATATTTATGCCCGATTGAACTATGGTCTCGCGAATGAGGAACAAAACTACGAAGGTGTTTTATCACAAATAGACTCTAAGAAAGGAAATCTGCTAGATAATACAGAGCATTTTCCAAATATCAGTGATTTATATGTTTTTCCTGATGTTTCTGAGGTAAGAAAAAGAGACTCTTCTGAAATAGAGCCAGACGAAGCAGGTAATGCTGATACTATTTCGGATGATGATTTTAATCCTGAAGCTGAAAAGCCTGAAAGCAATAGTAAAAAGGGTGAAGAGGCAACAAATGAAGATGAATTGGATGACTCATTTGATGGATATAAATCCCTTTTTCCTTATCTGAAACTTCATCACTGGATGAAGGTGAAAGCCGAGGATTATCCAAATGATTTTATACAGTATAAACCACTAGTCTATCCAAATAAGAAGAATAATGTCTTTTTTGAATTATTGAAAACAAATCTTCAACAATTTCAGGAAGACGACGACAAATACATTGATAACAGTAAATCTATTTGTTCATATTGGTTGACAAACCAACGAATATACTGGTCTGAAACTCCAGCCGAGTTGGCAGGGCAAATGCTTCCTGTCACCACGGTAACGCCTCAAACACCACCAGACGAAGCTATATTAAATGAGGCAATACGCTATGGACATACGAATGACATACCCGAGCCGTTTGCTTATTTTCCGACGCTCTATGATGATTTGTGTGATATTCTGAACGACTCGAACGATAACCATGAGGTTAATCAGCAATTTGAACAATTGGTCTATCATATTTTTGAAGTCAATAATAATGGAAGCGTATCGAATCAGAAAAAGGATTTATCATTAGTACTTGAAACGTACTATAAGAGCGGAGATACACTACTCAATTTATTGAATAAAAAATCAAAACTCCTTGAAGGATTAAAAGAAACGGGAAGTGCTTACAAGGAAGTAAAGTATGAAATCCAGTTTTTACAGAAACGCAAAAGCAAAAGCCAAAACTTTAAATTTAATATAGATAATATCTGGCAGAACTATTTCTTAATGGTTATCTCTAATACGTTGGATACAAATTATGCTGTAGAACTAAGTAAAATTATTATTGTATCTCACATTTTGGAACAGTGGCTACTCTTTAATAGACACATGGAAATGTCATCGAATATTTCAGGTATTGTCCCTGTCGTTTATGCTGAAATCATAAAAGCCACTATTATTTTACCTAAGTTGGCTTTTAGAAAAATAACTCCAAAAGTATTAAAACATACCAATACGAATTGGGTGACACCTTTCGCGATAGGTCAACTCGATATGGTGAAATACAAACTCGACAATTATGAAGTCGGAGAAATCGCACATATTGAAAATGTTATAAAAGGAGAAGTAAGAACAGTCACTAAACGAAAACTAACGAATCAGCAGGAAGTATCATCGACATCAAATGAACAAATCAAGTCTCTTTCCAAAAGAGATGAAGATACCATTACAGATTTGGCTACGGAGATTAAAAGAACATTGTCAGATATTGAAGAAACACAGAATTTTAATAACCTCGAAATGGATTATTCTCAAACACCTACCGCTTTGAAAAAAGGTTCAGTGGTAACGACTTTTGTGAATAAACCGATTAATACAGCGAATAACACGGCATCAGAAGATACCAATGAATTGTTGAAACAAATACTTCAATCTACTATTGATAGAATTTCAGAAAAAATAGCTATCAAGCGAAGCACAAGTATTACGAACGAACACGAAGAAACGAGTAGCAGTACTTTTGATAATAAAGATGGTGAAAAAAATATAGTCAGTGTATACAGATGGTTAAGCAAGCGATATAAGATTACACTAAAAAGACTGAGGCATAGGCTTTTACTAGAGTTTGAATTGAGTGAACCAGCTAAAAAATACAAAGCCACTCAACTAGGATTGAATGGTGTGGAACTAGAACAAAAATATAGACCAGCGCAACTAGGGTTAATTCATTTTACAGATGTAAAAACGATAGAAGAAGCTGCTCAACTTGAAAAATTGCCGACGAGCATTACACCAACTCAACAAAAAAACATGACAAATGCTTTTGGCATTTCAGATACGGCATTAAAAAATGTCAGTTATGTTGACTATGTTACTTACTACCAGGTTGAAAATATAGAAACACCGCCAGAAAACAATCAATATATAGCGGAAATGCTTCGCTCAGGAGAAGCCATGAAGAAAGTAGTGATACCGAAAGACTATAAGGCAGTAGAAGCATCCATTACAGTCATTGGTCTTGAAGCAGGGAAAAAGATAGATGTTGCCATCGGAGGTCTAGCACCCAAAACAGTCGCGAATGGCGTGTCAACGGTTTCTATACCAACAGCTTTGAATGGTGAAATCATCGTGATGATTGTTCCAAATACAGATAGCCCGACGGATTTCGCAAATAATATAGTCGTTGCGGTTCAGTTGAAATGCGAAATAGATAAAAAGGCACTGAATGACTGGCGAATAAAAACATTCAAGCAAATAAGAAAAACATATACTGACTGGGCTGAAAATTATTACGAAGCAGAAACCAGATTAACCGAAAGACATGAGTTTTCTAATACTCTAATATTTAGGCACATAGAAAAAGCAGAATTGAGGAAGCAATGCTTAGAAGTGCTTTTCGATGTAGTGCCAAAAGTGGAGTATACGAGCTGGGAAGCAGATATTTATCAGTTGAGATACGATAAATTTTTCAGCCAAGCACTAGACTGGAATGATATGACTTACAGTTTTGATGATACTCCAACGGAGTTTACTTATCAATTGAAAGGAATAAATGACTCATTGAGACCTTTTTTACAGGCAAAATCATCAAACTTGTATATTCCCGTACATCAGAGTTACAGTCTTCAGTTGCTCTATTTTTTAGCAACAGGCGAAATTTGGCAGTTGCCATCACCTTTTGTACCAAGCTACAGTGCGGACATTGATATTATTTATCAATACAAGACCAAGAGTGAAAAGCCAAAACCGAAAAATAAATCTTGGTTAATTGCATTGCCAACGACAATGCAAGTGGTTCAAGAAAAGGATGAGTTACTGGATGTGTTGAGCTAGAAAAGTTATTGAGATGCCTTTATTTTTGTGCTTGAGAATTTAGTCATCTTTTAATAAAAATAATAAATATGTCACTTATTCCAATAGGCTCAGTAATGGCTTACGCAGGACAGGTCGCAAGAATAGGAGAGAATCCTCAAATGTTTGAAACGGTAATAGAAGTTACAGGATGGATGGTATGCGATGGTAGACAACTAGAAATAGCACAATACCCGTTATTATACGCGACCATCGGTACATTGTACACCGAAACAGAGGATGGAAAACATTTTAATATTCCAGACTATAGAGGTTATTTTCTAAGAATGGTGGATACACGAGCAGTTAGTGGAGAAGTAGATGGAAGTGTAGAGAATAGAACAGCCATTAATCCGAAAAATTCAAATATTGAAATAGCCACAGCACAGAACGATGCGCTGCATTCACACGTGCATCTATACAGTAAAGTAACGACTGAAGGAGCACCTTCGACAGTACTGGGAGGTAATAAAGAGCCTATTAATACGGCTAGTAAAAAGACAGGTTCTCCGATTTTGCCAAGTAGAGAATCGATGGGAGATAAGTTATCAAAGAAAGAAACAAGAGCTAAAAATATGGCTGTTTATTATATTATCAAATATAGATAAAAGTCTTTTAAGTAGTCTGGAGAGGACTTTATAGCATTCGATTTACGAATTGATTACTAGAGTTTTAAGCAAATAATCAACCTCTTTCGGTGCTCTCCAGGTACTTATATTACTATAAATTTATTCACATTTTACTTAAACCAATAAAAATCTTTAGTAATGAGCAAGATAAGATTATTTACAGTAGTATATGATGAACATGGTAATTTCTTGTTAGGTCTGAAAAATCGTCATTCCTATTTTCAAGGTAGTTCAATCAGCTATTTTGATGGAGAGCGTGTAGAAAGTGAAGAGGATAACCGTCCTGTTGAAATCCTTTCCTTCATAGACGATCAAATATCATTAGCCGAAGGTAAAAAAGAAGAAAATCCTAGTCAAGCTTTAAAAACGGTGCAGTTTTGCTATGAAGTGCTTGCCAATAGGTTAGTTCGATTTGAGGTAAAACCTAGAAGTGAAATAGATATTAGACTTAATTTAGAGTTGAATACTATTGCTAGAGACTTGAGAAAAATAGCAACAGAACTTTTAGCGTTCAATCGCGAAGATGTTCCAGATAGTAAAATCTTAATAAAAGTAGATGAATGCATCGAAGAACTAAAGAGAACTAGAGCTAAGCTAGAAGATTCGTTAAAAAAACTGAGTAACAGCGAACAAGAATACAACAAAGAACAACATATCTTTGAAGCTGGGAAAATCACTTTTCCAAGTGTACCACTAGAAAAGCCTTGGTCTTGTTACTTTGAAAGAAGAGTAGTACCGACTTGTTCTGGTAAGCAAGAGTATCCTATCAGAGACATCGTTGTATCTAGGGATTGCCATAACAATGAAAAAATCTGTATCGACTTACCAAAATTTGACGATAGAGTTGCCGAAGAAAAAACATTTTGGATCATCAAGGACGCTTGTGCTATGAAAGCCTTGATGAGTGATGCAGTGAATGCCTTTAAGGACGAATTTGGTGGTTATGATATTTTTCATCAAATCGTTGATAGCATAGATGCACATCCTTATGAGTCACACATTTGTAGTATCGATGCCGATCCGAACCTTTATATGTCATTCCAAGAGTCGGAAGTTTTACCAACAGATGTCATTCCAGTACCACTTTACATCAAACTAGGAAAAGACTCATTCAAAGAGTTGCACCATCAGGTAAAAACAGCTCTAGGGCTTGGTGCGCAGTACGCCAATGAAATACAACAAGGGTTATTTACTTGTGAAGAAGTCAATGATAATAGAATCGCAAAAGTCAACGATTTCAACAGATTAGTAGAGAGACAAAACTTTTGGAACTGGGATATTCGTAATTTCCAACGTAACGAAAGATGCCTCAGTGCCGATATGATAGGTTACTATACACCTCAAATTATCAAACATTTAGAGGAATTAGAACTTGCTATCCAACATGCTCGTAGAGAGAAAAACGACCACCATCAGCACTTAGTGGCACTCAAAGAACAAATCGACTTATTAGTAAAATCGAATAAAACCAGTGTTAAAGAGTTGATGAAGCACTACAGTAGCGAGAAACTCACAACATTCAGCGAAGAAGGTCACGATTTAGGAACAGACAAAGCGAACTATGCTTTATACCAAATCATCAACGAGTTTAACTATCTATTGGTCAGCATGGATACGGGTAAAAATTCTGTTGATACCCAAATCTCCAAAATACTCGGTATTCCTAGAATAGATGGTCACTGCCAGACACTCAAACAATCTGCGGTGAGTGATCATCCTAGAGAAATAGAAGGCTTAAGTGATTGTACCTCTACTTATGTCACACCATTCAGTGGTGTCTTGAATTGTTTTGAGGACGATTGTACTACTCGTTGGAGATATTGCTATAGCACTCCAAAGATTAAGAAAAACATCATGCCACAGGTCAACAAACTATTCAAGCTGTTGATGCTAGAGTCAGAGGATGATACATTGGAGACAGACATCAAGGATTTAAGAAGAAGAGTATTAGACCAACGTTCTTGGCAGTCTTTCATCTTAGACATGCGACATGATAAAACACCAATGGATACAGGTAAAAAGCATGATGAAGAACCAGAGTCTAAAGATGAAGGAGGAACTACTCCTTCTCCCAGTAAACCAAAGAAGAAGTCAGCAAAAAAGCTAAAAACAATGTCTAAGCACTATTATTAGTATGATCAAAAGTAGTAGACTATATGAAAGTCATAAAAGCCAAAATGAGCAGATAAAAACAGTATGTATAGTCTATTATTGTAAGGTTAACGTTTTTTGAATATGTTGGGAGTACTAACAACTCCCACCTATTCTTTTCAAAAATAGCTTTACTTTTAGCTCACTCAAAACATTATATTAGAGATTATTCTAAACTAATTTTAATAAAAAAGTTTTTTTAATTTCTTTAGGATGAAATCTAGCTTCTTTATTACAAAAATCTTTTAAATCTAAATATCATGCAACAGCAACAGTCATACTATGGAGATTGCTACAATGCTTTAAATGAATATTTCACAGGTGCAAAACTAACTAGTTTGAATACGGCACTAGCTGCGGATACTGCTGCGGCTAAGCGAGGTGTACCAAATCCTTGCACTAAAACAGTTCCTTTATTGAAACAGGCGTTGTGCTATGGTTCATATCCCAACTATGTTTTTGCGAACGGTAAGGCTCAGACGGAAATAACTGAAATGATAAACAATCTATCAAGAGAGTTTTTAGTCACCCTTCAGGATCCTTTTGATAACACAAAATTAAATATCATAGAGTATTCTTCAAGCGCAAGTACAAGTAGCCTTTTCACGAATGTAGGCAATCAAAAGGTAGATGAACTGATCAGTTTCTATGCCTACTTTCCTGTGATACAAGGAGAGCCATATCGTTTAACCAATTTCTTACAAACATTAAAAAGTAAGGATAATACTAGAGTAGGTAGTATTAGTTATACGAAAGCGTTACAAAAAGAATTAGCAAGTATACATCCAGCATCAAATCCGAATCAACAACCTAACTCTAGTTCGATCTGGCCCATAACCCACTTGACGCTTATTGATGGTAAAACATTTGCTAATTTCCAAACTGACGTAGTAGCTTTAAATGCTAAACTAAAAGATCCAACAAAAGGATACTTCAATACCTTTGCGGGTGCTTTAGTCACTACATTCAATACAAGTACTACGACTGCAACTTATTATGAAAACTACAAGACATTAGCTGATTTTGAGAATGCACTAGCTGCTAATATGGCTACCAATAAAGTGAATAGTGGTTTCGTTCCAGCTACAGCAGGTTACACTTATTCAGATTTAATAAATGATGTCAATAGTTTGGTGGCACAATATTTCACAATAAGTCCTCCTTCTGTTGTCTTACAAGCATCTGTAGATTTTGAAGATTTTGTAGCAGCGATTGAAGTTTTAAAAGAGAATCTAGATGGGACACTCTATGTAGACTTTCATAACTTTGTTTCTGACTTGAATCATTTTTATGATGAAGGAGAAGAGTTTGCTTATTATAGTTATACCACAATTGCTGATTTTGAAGCTGCTCTTAAAGATGATTTAGAAAATCAAAATTTCAATACGACGACATTTAAGGCTAGTGCTGCTAAAGGAACTTCCTATAAACTTAGCGATTTTGAAGCAGATATCAATCAAGTTGTTGCAGATTACTTCACAATAGGTGCTGGCCCTAATAGCACTTCGGATAATTTTAGTGAATTTCAACAAAAAATAAAGAACTTACAATTAGTGGTCACAACAAACACTAAAGGTCTCCGACAATATGCGAAGAAATCACCTCAAATCAGTCAAGCAGAGTTTACGGCTACTATTGGTAAGCTCAACCAAAGTACCCTAAATCAATTATCCACATTGCTCACTGGAGTACTAGCGGTACAGCAAAGTCAAGAACAATTATTAGTGAGCGATATTGATGCAGCCAAGCAACGCAACAAAATCATGGAAACCAATCTCAATGGACGAATGATTATTAATGTTGGAAATTATACAGATGCTGAAACAATTGTCAGGCAGCTATTAGCCAATGAGCATATCAAAGAAAATGTATTTGCTATCAAACTAAAATATCAAGAAGCAGGTGCAACTTCGACACTCGTTGAACATAGCAAAATAGAGATAGTCTACGAACAAGGTGTATTTACGAGATTAGGATTTAACCTTGATTATATAGATAGCATCGGCAATGCGTTGAAGTCGGAGTTGGTAGAGATTATTGCTATAAATGGAATAAAAGGAGAAGCTGAATTTTTTCCCTTCTACCATAAACTAGGTTCTTCTACTAATTTCAATTCTGGAGTCGCTTGGGGCGATGATTATCCGATTACAAATGCTCAGAAAACCTTTGTTGGCGAAAGATGTATAGCCATTGCTCAAACTATGCTTTTTCTACAAAAACAAGCTAATGTTTTAGCATCAACCTATGGCGGAAATATAGTTTTAATGCTTCAAAGCGAAGGCAGAGTAGTTTCCGACACCTATTTCCGAAACAACGATGTAGATGCTTATATACCATACTTAAGATATAGCGTACGCTAATACCGAGACTCACAGCTCATATTCTTATTTTGTTACATTATGATTAATTATCCTAGAGAGCAACACCCATAGACTCATTACTAAACCAAAAATTACCTAAGTGTTGCTCTCTTTCAGAAAAGAAAAAGAATTGATTTTTTTTAAAAATGAATGGATGATGAATACTCATTTGATTGAGGACATCAGAAGTCTTAATGATATTACTAAACCCAATTTTTAAATACAAGGTGTCATTTGCTATGACCTTTTGACACCTTCTTTTGAATTTTTTAACAACCAACAAGCATAGCTACCAAAGAGAAAATTTAGTAAAAGTATTTGTACTTGCTGTATTTGCCTATTGAATCACTAGGCAGGCAAGTAGCAGCAAGAGGCAACTATTTTACAACTTGCTTCTTTGAGTAAATTGCTTGTTACTAAACTCGAATATGATGAATAGGCTACCAAAATGTCCATTAAGAAGGACAACAAAGTCGAATTTTCGTGTACCATTGAATGTTCCAGTACCACCGCCAAGACTTCACACGCTTGCGATTTCATCTGGACACCTAAAGACAGGTTCTCATGCACCATTAAGCATCAGCAATAAAGTGCAACAGTTGCCAAAGTTTTCAGGGTTACATTCACACACATTCCGACCGAAGCAAACCTCGCGCGCTCTACAAGTTTGTTGAGCCATTCTAGAGAAAAAGGTGAATATTGGCAGGAGTATGGAAATGCTCCTGGCCATTCCTTATCAAAAGTAGATAAACTAGGTTGGCTGAGTTGAGTGATAAAATGGTACAAAAAAATACTTAAGCAAGTTTTTGAAAATTATTCAAAAGCTTAGAAATGATTACTTAACAAAAAATCTATTTATCATGTTTTATTATCATATCTCTATGATGTCCAAAGCTCCTCCTTGGTGTGCTTCCCTTATTTGGTCTTTCCATGCAGCTCACAGTCATGGAGACTAGATGCTCAACCTATGAAGCTGCTCATCCAGAATAGCTTTAACCCAGAAGTGAAACAGTTTTATAATTTTTACTGCCACTTGAATGGGTACAGGTTCACCAAAAAAAAATTGAAAAGAAATAACACAGTACAGTCAATATGTTCACTATTATGAAAGCTAAACCAAAATTCAAATTCATTTCTAGTCGAACCCGAGGCAATACTGTAATTAAATAAATAATCGAACTCAAACCAATGATGGTATGCACGTCAAGCTTCGGTTTATAAATCAATCGAGCGTTGTGCGCAGCACAGACGTAGTCATTTTTCAGAAGAACAAAATTTGGAAAACACAACCCAATATCGTTCCATGGAAAGTGATACAGAACTGTACTGCCAATCATTACCATCCGCTAGAATATACCGATGAATTGAAAGTCAGTATCGGAGACAGTTGGGGCAATTTTAGTCTCCCTCAGGTAGTAGAACCAAATACTCATTACGAAGTGGTCAAACTACCTATCGGGCGGCGATTTCAGAAAGCCAACCAACAATTCCGTGATGTAAGAGGGCTTACTATCAAAAATAATTTGCATCGAGGCGCTATCAGCGTCAACGTGTACAGAAACGGAAGATTGGTAGCCCAAGATCCGGTGGTCATACCCGGACAGCAATCCTTCTTTGACTTTGACCCAATCCTATACATAGGTGCGGTGTCGAATATACGAGAAGGTATTGTTCATCATTCGGCTGTGATGACCAATGTCAACACACAGTTGTCCTTGTTGGGTGTCCGAAGTGCTGATATCGTTATGCGAGACAGTGACCGACGGCAACCGTCATTACAGCCTTTTTCTTTTTCATTGGAGAATTTTGGATTTGGGTGAAAATATTAAATTGATATGTCTTTTTTTTCATCTGCACCATCGATTTTATCACCAAGCTTAGTTCATAGTATTTCAGAGTATGCGGGTAGTGCCGCAGGCACATTAGCAGGAGAGTCTGCCGCAGCGGTAGCTACATCATATGGAGGCCCAATTGCAGGCAAACTAGCAGGCAGTTTAGTCCAAGAAGGAGTAGGACAAGCAACTACAGCATTACTTGATTATGGTATTCCTAAAGCAATTAATGCGGCATCTAGTGTTGCAAGTTCCTTATTTCACAAACTATTTTAAAGAAATGGGTAATCAAACTACATATGGTCTATTCAAAAGAAGTGAAACCCTAGTTGAGTGGAGTGTGTAGTTTGAATGCTTTTTTATTAACAAATATCCAAATCTATACTGTAACAGGTTGATGATGAAAATATTGAAATACCTATGGACTAATAGCTAGAAAATATGCTTTTAGTTCTTACCGTAGGATTTTCATTTTTAATCTAGCTATTGAGTGCTAATATCGTTATTCGAGATAGTGACCGACGGCAACCGTCATTACAGCCTTTTTCTTTTTCATTGGAGAATTTTGGATTTGGGTGAGTAATAAATTGATTATATATTCGTATGGATACACCACATAAAAGTATAAATAGACTCCCTCAAGTCGTTACAACATCTGGTAATCACTTTGATATTCAAAAAGCTATTTCAGGCGATATACCTCATGGTAAAATAAATTTTGATGTTGATAAAAGCGGGAAGTATAAAGGTAATATATTGTTCTCTATACCTTTTAATCAATATGAACGTCAAGTTCATGTACATTTTACTCCAGAGGACAAACAATATGTAAATACAATAAAAGTCAATGAAGGAGACACGGCAACAGGACATATTTATACTAATAAAAGAGTCAAAATAGAAGGATATTCACTAGAAACTTCAAAAGAAATAGTTCAAAAATTAGTCCCACAAGACATTATGCAGCAAGCTAAGCAACAAAGAGATTTAATTCTTTATGGCAAATTAACTTATAGAAGTTTAACAGGATTAAGTCATGCTTGGAGAGGCGGTTATTAAATTTATTTTTCAAGTTCGCTAGTTTAAAACTATGCACTTTAGTGCAAGAGCTTTAGTATCTATTTTTAGCATGCCAACTTGTTCAAGTAATTTTAAACGCATTATTTCCTTTAGTCGAATTTATTCGATAACCCGAACCTATGGACTTCTAGTCCATAGTGTGTTCAGTTTAAATATTGAGGATAATCAACTATTTATAAAAATCTCCAAAGTTTTCAGTTTATATAAATTATTTTTCATATGAATAGCTTAAACTCAACAGTTATTTATACCTGTAATTAAAATGTTGGCAGACTATTAAGTTCTTCATATTTTATAGATGTGTTAACTTTTTTTTATACAAAATGTCGTAATCATAAAAATAAAAAAATTATGGATAGGAATACTCATCGAAGAATACCAGCGGAATTTGGTACACATTATGTCCAAAATCATAATATCACTTTTGGTGAAATAGAAAATCTAGCAAAAAAACATTCAGATTATAGCACAGGCTCACCTCAAGTAAAGAATGAAATATTACAAAATGCTGCTGAATTTCTTTCTATTAAGAAACTAATAGAGAGAAGAAGGAATGCAGAAAACGCCAGACAAATAGTTGAACCATATAATAAAAGAAAAAAAGAAGAAGATGAATATCAAAGTTCTTTAAAAAAAGATAAAAGTAAAATAGATAGACCTACGTTTAAAGATAGAGGCAGGGCATTGAATGCTAGAAGAGATTTAAGAAAAACAGAAGAAAGAGATAATAATATAAATCAGTTTAGAAGTATCGTGACATCATATAAGAAAGAGAATACAGTAGTTCTTGAAGAAAATTTAAGAACTAAATTATGGCATGAAGATACAAACGCGTCGAATCAAAAAGTATTTCGTACTAATTTAGTTGGTTTAAACGTAAAAGAGGTAGGAAAAAATAATAACCGACCATTGGAAGGGAGTGCTTATAGTGTCTCTTATAAGTCTGTTAATGTAGATGCACAGCCTCCTAATTTACGAAGTAATGGTTTAGCAACGATATCACATTTAGGAGATTAATATTGGATTTTGCAATTAAAACTTAATGGATTGAAATGACTTTACCTTGCTCGTTATGGCTCTAGGTTATACAAAAATATTTTATGTCGATTGTAACCGTTTGCGCTAAGTATTCTTTCAAAAAAGAAGAAGTTCGTTGAAGAATTGCCAAAAGATACTTTTTAATTATACATCTCTCACATATTCAGACCTGTTGACTAATCATCAACCTAAAAAAATCACATTATGGGAAAAGCACCAACAAACTTAAAATCATTTCAAGTCACTAAATACAATAATAAAAGGGTTCGTTCTGGTAAGACAGGACTTGAGCGCGAACATGTTGTTCCTAAAGCTGCATTGAAATTGGCAGGATTAAATCTAAAAACATACTATAATAGAGCACCAACAATAGCTATACATAAACTAATACATCGTGGCGGTGTCAGAGGTGGTGTTGGTGGTGGAGGAATCTCTAGTACAGGAAGCGGAAGAGTTTCAAAAGGTTGGGCTGTAAGAATGGCTCATGTTATTAAAACACATGGATACGCATCTGGATTAAAAATGGGATTGATAGATAATATTAATGCCTTAAGAGTCAATAATGCATTAACACCTAGAGCTATTCAAGGTTATACCACTTATGTTGATGCTCAAAGGTCTAGTGGCTTAATCAATCAAGATGAAGCAAATATATTAAGGTTTCATGTACAAGATATGGGCAAAAGTACATAATGTATTTTCGTACTTATTAATCATTTACGTTTGAAAAGTTGGTGACTTTTTTTTCACTGAATAGATACACTAGTGAAATAAATACTGGCTTTTAACTAAAGCAACATTTCATAATTACTTAAACCATAAAATTAAAAACTAACATTATGGCATCAATGCAAGCAGTACAAGCCACAGACGGGGCAAAAGGGTTTGACACCAATACACCACTTACTACAACATTAGCCAATGATTTTGCAAGCGATGGCTATGATTTTTGTGTCCGCTACGTTGCCAGAGGCGGCAGACGAGGAAGAAATGATTTATCTAGCACAGAAGTCGAAGCAATCATCGACTCAGGTTTAGCCTTGATGGTCGTTCAGCATGTATCACCTGTAGGTTGGTCACCTTCAGGCGCATTAGGTGAGATGTACGGAGAAAATGCAGCGCGTCAAGTCAGTTCATTAAATTTGCCTAAGAAAATGAATGTTTGGTTAGACCTCGAAGGTGTCAAATATGGCACAAGTGAACAGGATATTACTGACTATTGCAACGAATGGTACAACCACGTCTCTAGTGCAGGCTATACACCAGGAATTTATATTGGCTCTGATAGCTATTTATCAGCTAGCGAACTATATTATGACCTAAAGTTTGACCATTATTGGAAATCCATGAGTCGAGTACCAGCACCGATTGGGCGAGGTTTTCAGATGATTCAAGAAGTTAATCCAAATCGAAAAACTGGACCTGCTTATGGCGAATACTTCGAGAATGGTATCTGGATAGATAGAGACCATATCCAAAGAGACCATGGAAGACTTGCGAGTACAACACTTCCTATCTGGGCAATAAAGGATAGTGGAAGTAGTGATACTACTGCATCAGAGTAGTTTTAATAAAATCCTCATACTTTAAAAATCACTAGGAAGTGATGAATGGTTACTAGCTGGACATCACTTCCGATTGATTACTCACAGATACTAAACCAACACCAAAAATGTTTATCATCTCAACACCAAGACTACAATTGATTCCGCTCAATTCTACTCAGCTTTGGATGTTTAGAAGCGACCCAGAACTATCTTTAGAATTATTGGGTCTAGCATCCGATATGCTCTGTACCGAAGACAGTATGGGCAACGACATCGAAGGCGCATTGGATTACTTTGAAGAACAACTCAAAGATGACCCATTCAATTATCCGTGGCATACCACTTGGCATATTGTACTCAAAGAAGAAAACAAACGCATAGGACGTTTGGGTTTCGGTGGCATTCCGCGTGGCGAACATGGTTTATCCGAAGTTGGTTATGCCATGGATGCCGCTTACCGCAACAAAGGATACACTACTGAGGCACTTCAAGCAGCTATGTATTGGGCATTCCAACATATCGAACTTCAAGTCCTAGTGGCAGAGACTTATCCAAACAATTATCCTTCCCATAAAGTCTTAGAAAAATGCGGTTTTGGTATCATTGAAGAGCGCAACGAAGAAGGAAATATTCTTTGGGGCATCCGTAATGGAACAGAAACCGAGGCTATTAAAGAAGGTGTCGAAACACATTTTGAAGAAATGATATTGGCTTAGATATTTAAAAAAATGGTTAATTGAAAGAAAGCCAATAAATAAAAATGAGTTTTTTTTAAATTTTTTTCACGATATGATATAAACTTATAATGACTTGTAAAAGTAATTGATTATCAGTTGTTTTATTCGGTTTTGGTTTAATTTGGATGACTTTATTTACAAAGGCTTTCATCAGGTGCACCGTATCTGATGAAAGCCTTTGTATTTGCATCTTTCAATTGTTTTGCATACATTTGTTTTCATAATCGGCTACCAACCATAAATATTACTTGAAATTTTATTAATAAGGCTACCAATCATTATTCAAGTAATTGTATTCAAAAAAATAAAAATAGATTTAGGCTTTTGAGATTTGCTCAAAAGAGAATATTTACGTTACCTATACAATTACAGTATTTTTGCTAGAAATACTTGGTTAAAGTTTGTTGGAAAATATACCAATAAACTAAAAGTATAACTAAAGTAAAAGTAATGGGCGAAGTATATTTGCAGTATAATTGACTGTAAATCAATATTTTGAATATTAGTTTTGTTTTGATTATTCACAAGTATTATGGTATTAACCTTACAATAATAATATTATGAGTTCTATTCAGTTTAAGTTCCACAACCGAACTATTGATAAGTTGGTGGATCACAATGTGGTTGTTTTTCAAAACCCTTGGCCTCAAAATAGCAATGGAGGAAGTAGCAGTGGTGATGGAGGAAGTGGTCAAGCCACTGCGAATACACAACAACAAGTTGTTGCATGGCGAGTCATACAAAAGTGTGGAGCGAATATGTATCATCCGTTTACTTTTTCTTTGGAAATGTCTGTTGCTATTGAAGATGCTTCTAAAAATCTATCAACACCAGTTGAAATTAGTAGTGGCACGACGCTTGATGTTTCAGGTGCAACTGGTGATTTGATTTTAGGACTAGATACTACTACACCTGCATCTGCTGGTGAATTAATTGTTGCTAACAAGTCATCTGAAACAGTTAATGTCATCTATTATGCAGGAGATACACCTATCGCCTGTTATGAAAACCTATTAGCAGGCACGTCTATCAATATTAACCTTCCTACAGAATTGTCTATTGGCTTAGTTAAGGCATTTACGAAAAGTTCTAAAAAAATTGGAGATAACTATCTGCTTACTCAAGACA
>JACLAD010013738.1_pt1 | contig 17345 bp, 19 predicted proteins | sample 8027901 | NCBI WGS metagenome assembly JACLAD01 (sample SAMN15725071, study PRJNA655200) | protist metagenome | isolation source: fluorescence activated cell sorting (FACS) single amplified genomes of... | place: Spain: Blaines Bay Microbial Observatory, Mediterranean Sea | collected 2016-07-05 | reverse complement strand
TCAGCTGCTGCGCCACCGGCTGGGCGTCGAGGAGATGAGCGGGATCCAGATGTTCCATGCCCGGGAACTGGGTTCATGGCACGGGCTTGAGAAATGTCCGTCAAGAAACGCTGCGCCGTGGATGGCCGCAGTATTTCGACGGTTCGGTTTCCCGGGCCAGGGTGCGCGAATAGGGTCGGTTCCGCCGGACTGGTAGGTTGGGCGGACAGCGTCGTTCGCTGCGGGTGCGAAAAGCGGTCTGTCGAGAGACGCAAAGCTGACCCCTCAACTGAAACCGTCTCATACCTTCATTTTTGTCCCTCCCCGACTGCGCCCGTCATTCTTCCCCTGCGCGCGTTGCGATGGAGGATCTCGACAACGACGTTGTCCTTAGCCGCCCTGCTTCAGGAGGAACGCCTTCCGCGCGTCCGAAAACTTCGATGCCTTCATGGCTTCGCTCCTCGTCTCAGCCGGGTATAGCCCAAAACTCCAGTTTCAGATGGTCGCGTTTTCAGGGGGCAGAGCACTCTGTCTCGACGAGGCCGACGCGGCCGCACTTGATGAGAGTCGGCGAGGCGGTCGACGGTTCTCGAAGAATTTTCCGCATGATGAAGTTGGTGAGGTCGCAAAGAATGCGCTCGCCATCATTCTGACCGAGAACGCGCCGAACCTGGCGGTCGGATTGATTAGCTCGAAGAGCGCCACGTCGACCTTCGAAACCCGCGTGGTGTTCGATCATGTGAAGCCGGTTGTCGGACCACGCTATGATAGCCTTCTCAACGCTATTGACGCTCCTTCCCTGCGTCAAAGGCGCGATGGCATGCGGGCTCTCGAGCCTGGGCTCCATAGTTTCTCGCCCAAGTTGGGCTTGGCGTTCCTCACGCAGCTCGCCGCGTCCGAGGAGGCCATTGGCGCTCTCAGGAGCATCGCGACGCTCGTACAAAGGCCGAGGCGGATCACCGATGCCCGCGCGCTACAGGACGACGCGGTCCGCTTGGCCATCAAGGCCTTTGGTGGCTCGGACGAAGCATCGCATCTTGCGCTGAACGAGGGGGGCGCGACGGCCCTCGGCACTGTGCGACTGCTCGAAGATGCCGTAATAGAGCACGATGCGCGTTTTATCTCAGGCCTTCGGCTCGCCGACAGCGACCTGACTGGGCGTGCGAGGTTTGAGGGGCGGGATCGCACCCTTGAGGTTCTGACCGCAAACAAGAGGCCGCTCGAAGAGCTGTTCGGGGTCGATCTGATCTATCTGAACCGTCGGCGCGGCTCGATCGTCATGGTGCAGTACAAGATGCTCGAGCGAGGGAAATCGCGGAAGCGATCCGTGAAGTCCGGGTCGTCCACCGTCGAGGTCGATGACGGCCATGATTGGCTGCTGCGGGTCGATGAGCAGCTCGAGGATGAGATTGCGCGGATGAAGCGCTTTGATCGTGATATGTCGCCAAGTGGGTCCTACCGTTTGAACGCCGGCGCCTTCTTTTTGAAGTTCATGCGCCGGAACGCCGAGGCCAAGTCTGCTGGTTTTTTGATCAGTCTCGACCATTTCGAGGGGCTACGTGCCGAAAACAAGCTCGTGGGTCCGAGGGGCGGCATGCGCCTCAGCTACCGCGAACTCGACGGCCACTATTTGCGGTCAGGAGGGTTCGCCGAACTTGTGCAGTCCGGCTATGTCGGAACGCGCGATGCGACGACCGCGCATCTGCAAGCCCTCGTCGAGCGCACTCTATCCGGCGGACATGCCGCTGTCGTGGCGATCGAGTCCGCGCTGACGTCACCTGCTTAGCATAACATTCGCGGGTATTCCGGGTCGCTGCCACCTTCGCGTCGCTCGCATACTGTGAACCAGCATCGAAAACTGGCGCCGTAGCGGCGTGATCGGCGTTCGAGAATGACCGTTTCCCTCCGTCATTGAGAGCTGCCCATTCACCGGGCATCCGCTCTATCCCGCATAGCTGACGGCCGCGAGATGACCAATGCTGTGCGCAGCCGCCGATAACCGCTCTCAGGACGCCGCGGCGCAGCCCTGGCGGGGCCTGCAAAGGTCCGGAATGGGCCGGGAGAAGTCTTGGGAGGGAAGGGCGGACATTCGCCGCGCATCTTTCAGGCGTCCGATCATGAGAACGCAGTCAGTTCATAGTTCGGCCATGCCCGAACTCGGCGACTTAGGAATGTCCCCCAGCTGCTCCCACGTGATCCGTTAACGCTCTGGTTGCGGTTGCAGGCAACTGAGACGATCCTTCTGCATCTCCGGACTTGGTCTGGGACGGATTTACTGGGGTAACACAAACGAAACAGGTACTTCTGTAGGTCGGCTCTCGGCAAGCGCGAGTTTGACAAACCGGAAGTTGTAATCTTACCAAGATCCATAGGTTGTCTGGAACGCCGGTTTATGAAGCTCAAAGATGTTATTCGGCTCGAGAAAACGGTTGTCAGCTATGGTCAATGGTCAAATGGCGAGATTGATCGCGCTTCATGGCCTCTGCGACGCAAGAAGCTGAAACTTTCGCCGGACTGGCAATGGCGTGTTATATCCCTTCGTTCCGGTGAGCGTGAGTTCCGTGTTCTGTTGCAGTTGAATCCGCTGCTTGAAAGCTTCTACGCGATGCTTGGGGAGGTCCGCGGCGATCAGTTGGCAGTGTTGTGTAGTCATGATCTTCACACATCGCACTCAAACTGGCACTGCCACGTTGCGACGGGAGACATCGATAGAGTGCTTCCAGGGGTGACCCGAGATCGGGATACGTTTCGCTTCTGGCCGAGCTATACTGGAGAGTGCACAGAGAAGTTTGACGTTACGCTCCATAGTGCCGTGACGATTGCTTCGGAACTATACCGCTTTGCTGCTCCGGCTCAGGGAGAGATGATTGTATGAACGCGCAGAAGAAGATCTGTGCTGCCTTTTGTGAGGGTCTCTCCGTCCGAGAGATCCCCCTGGGCTATGCGATCAAGACTCCCTTCAGCTGGCTTCATGGTGAGCCGTTGGTCGTGTTCGGCGAGAGATCAGATGGCCTTGTTCGCATGCGTGATGGGGGTGATACGCTGGCCCTTCTTGAAGACGTTGCCGGTGACCTAACAACCGATACGAAAATGGATGCGATGAGGCAGCTCGCAACCGAGCACGGTATCGCATTCGATGAAGAGAATTCCCTCTTTCTAAGCGATTGGACTGATGAAGCAGACTTGGGTAGTGCAGCCGTCAGGTTCATGTCGTTCTTGAATCGCATTCAGGACCTTGCATTTCTGTCACGTGATAGGATCAGCAACGCTTTCCGCGAAGAGCTTACTGAGGCGATCAAGGAACGCTTTGGTTCACAGTTCCATGTTGGCGAGCGAGAAGCTTTGTCCAAGGATCACAAGGAATATACCGCTGATATCATTATCCGCGACGCCAAGATTCAAGCGGCTGTTTACGCTGCGACAAGTGAGGTGAACGTTCTTGAAGCACTGCTGACAGAGCAAGTGTTCAGAGACGACTACGAGGTGAAGACAGTACCAGTGGTGGTCTTCGAAGACTTTATGCAAAGCAAGGTAAAGCCTAAGACGCGTCGTCGAGCCATGAACAGCTCTGGCATCGAGATCGCAGACTGGGCCGGCGGGGCGGATGAAGTTCTTGCAAAGATCAGTCAGATTTTGAAGACGTGACGTTGTAGCTGTCTACGATCCCGTCAGCCCCGCATCGTGCAGCGCTTCGGCATCGGGCAGGTCGCGCAGATCCTGGAGCCCGAAGGCGGCGAGGAAGCCCGGCGTGGTGACGTAGGTGTAGGGGGCGCCCCGCCGCGGCGCGCGTGGCCCCGGTGCGATCAGATCCCGCGCCGCCAGCCGGCCGATCAGCTCGCGGGAGATCTCGGACCCGAAGATGTCCCTGAGCCCGTTGCGGGTGACCGGTTGATGGTAGGCGATGGCAGCAAGCACCGCGAGGTCACGCTCGGACAGGCTGATCTCCCGATCGCCGACATTGGCGGCGACACGGATCACCGCGCCGTAGGCGGCCCGGGTCCGCAGCATCCAGACGTCGCCGACCCGCACAATCTCGTAGGGTCGGTCGGCCAGCTCCGCGGCGAGATCATCGATCAGCAGATCCAGCGCCACCCCCTGCCCCACGACCCGTGCCAGATCGGCGCGCGGCACCGGCCGGGCGCTGGCGAACAGCACCGCCTCGATCCGCCGCATCCATTCGCGCCAGCGCAGCTCGCGCGGCAGCTCGGTGAGCTCGCGGTCGATCATCTCCATGCTCAAAGCCCGTAGAGCCGGAAGCTGTCGCGGCCGGTCAGCTCGCGCAGCGCGCCCAGCAAAACCAGCCGGTCGCAGAGCCGCCGCGCGGCGCGGTCCGACATCAGATGGGTCAAAGCTGTAGGCGTCAGTGCGTCCTGCGCGAGAAACAGCTCGATCGCCGCATCGGCGCCCTTGGCCCGCAGCTTCGGTGCCACGGCGTACAGCCGCGCGGCGCGGCGGGTCAGGTCGTGCGCCAGACCGGCGGCCCGGGCCGCAGCGCGGGCCACGGCCTGGTGGCAGGCCAGCCGCAGCTGATCCCCATCGCGCCGCAGATCGCGCGGTGCCAGGCCAAGCACCAGCAGCGGCACGATCCGATCCCAGCCAAGTACCTTGGCCAGTGCGGCATCGGCGAGGATCAGCGCCGCCGTCTCGGCCCGGGGGGCCTCCCTGAGCACCGTCTCAAGCGTGGCCGCGGCCCCGCGCGATGGGGGCCCCGCTCCGCGCCAGCTCGCGCCTGACCGGCTCCGGTGCGACGCCGGGGAGAGGCGCCAGGCCGCGCGCGGTCAGCGGCCGCGTCACCGCGCGACGCCAGGCCTGGCCGATCTCGCCCGCCGGCCCGAGCGGATCGCCGGGGCGCGCCAGATGAAGCGCGTCGCGCAGCTCTGCCAGACCCTCCGGGCGCCCCGAACACCTCACAGTTGCCGCCGCGGCCTCAAGCGCCAGCCGGTCGCGCCACAGCGTCAGAGGCAAGCCCGGCTGGGCCATCGCGCCTTGCAGATGCGCCAGCGCGGCGCCGGCGCGGAACGCGGCCTCCTCGGGATCGGCGGCACGGCCCGTGACGGCCCAGCCCGGAGCAGCAGGCCAGGAGGGTACGGGAAGATGAGGATGCGGATGAACGGACATGCCTCTCGCGCTACCGGGTCGCGGCGCTTTTGTCCATTCCATGGCATTTTAACCGCCGCGCTGTACGGTTGTCTCGCATGTCCGGTAATCTTGGTTTATCGGACATGAAGATGATCGGTCGCTTGGCATATCGAATTCGTCTGAAAACCCCGAACATCCCGCGCCGCTCGTCCTGCCCGATTACGTCGCGGGCTCCGGCAGCCTCGACCGTTTGGTCGACACCGCCCGCCAATACCTCGACCACGCCATTGCCGAGAACACCCGAACCGCCTACACGCGCAACTTGGAGGCCTTCGCGCGTTGGTGTCGAATGAAGGGCGCCAACCCCCTGCCCCCGTCGCCCGAACTGGTCGGGCTCTACATCACCGATCTCGCCGCGCCTTCGGGTAAGGCACGCCCGCTGTCGGTAGCCTGGATCGATCGCCGTCTTGCCGGACTGTCTGGGGGCTACGCGCAGCGCGACTTTCGGCTCGACCGGCGCGATCAGCACATCTCGAGCGTTCTCGTCGGCATCTGCTGCCGCCATGCCCGACCGTTGGAACAGATGGAGGCGATCAGGCCGGACGAGCTTCTGGCCATGCTCGCGACGCTCAGCCACGACCTGCGCGGGCTGCGCGACCGGGCCATGCTGCTGGTGAGCTTTGCCGGGGTGCTGCGACGCTCCGAAATCGTCGGACTGGATCACGGCCAGGACGACACCATCTAGGGCAGCGGCTGGATCAAGGTTCTCGAGGCCGGCGTTCTTGTCACGCTGCGCGGCAAGACCGGCTGGCACGAGATCGAGATCGCCCGCCGCTCCAGCGATCAGACCTGCCCGGTCCAAGCCCTGAAGAGATGGCTGGAGTTTGCAAAGATCGAGTTCGGCGCCCAAGCTTGGTAAAACCAGCCGGCCTGACGTGTCCAAGCCAAAGGGCGCACTTCATCCTCGTGCAGATCTTCGTGTCGATTGATCGGCTGCTCTGAGCCTCGGTAGGCTGCCCTGATCAAGTCGGAGGCCGCCTGATTCTCGTGGAACGCGAACCAAAAATGGCTACCAGAGGGTGAGGCCCTTGAAAGTACTTCTATAAATCCACTCAGTTTCACGCAATGCGTGTATATTAGTGCTGCCTACTGCCCGTTCAGCGTGGGCTCTCAGAAGGCTCTCGAAAAAAGTTCAGGGCCGAAATCACGCCGAAACCCTTGAAAAATAGCTCCTTTGCAAAGTGCAATTTACACCTTGATCGGGAGTTCTCTCGATTAGTTGTTGCGTCTCGGTAGGTGCTTGTGCATTGATGGCCCAAAATGCACACACGAAGAGGCCGCAGATGAGTAGCTAACCCCCAGACAAGACGAGAGCCCAGAAAGGTTGCCGCCTCTCTGAGCCCTTTAGTCGCCCGGTCTGCTAGGAAAACAGACCCTATATTCACCCTCTTCCTAGCAGGCATTTCCCACCTCCCGCAAGCCCCTTCGGCGTGCGGGATCATGAAAAGTGTGCCTGAGAATGACTTTCCCAATGAATCCGGGGAGAGGCTTCGTTGCCCTGCCCAACGAGATCATGGATCTCAAGATGAGCAGTGGTGCGTTCCGCCTACTCACCCTCCTATGCTCGTATGCGAACCACAAGACCGGTGACTGCCACACTCCCCACGAGGAGCTGGCCTCCCGTATGGGGAGATCGAAGCCGAGCATCACTGCCTACCTCAAGGAGCTTCGCGCCCTGGGGCTGGTTGCCTCGTTCTCGAAGAGAGGCTTGTTCGGTGGCAATGGATACCAGCGTCACAACGTGACCTTCTGGAAAGAATGGCGCACTGCTCTGCGTAAGGCAGGAACCGATCGGCGCCAGAAGAAGGTCGATGAACAGGTTGCGGACGTTCAGGAAGCTGAATGCGGCGTTCAGTCCTCCGAACGCGAATATAATAACCATATCCATTCTAACCACACTACTGCACCGCAGCCTCTGCCACAGCTGGTCGAGATGAACGAGGCCCCTGCCCTGCAACCGGATCCTTGCGTCAGTGCAGTGGTGGAAGAATTGCGGGAGAGATGGGTCGAGCTGACCCGTGGTGCGTCATGGAGCACGCACTTCAACTCCATGCCCTCGCGGGATCTGGTTGCTAAGACCGAGAAGCTCCTCGCCGACTACGCGCTGGTTCAGGCAGACACAGCAATCAGCGATGTGGACATAGAACGAAGGCTCCGGGGCATCTGGCGGTCGTTGGGTGTGAGGGAGAACCGAGAGGCTCTGCACGAGCAGGTCGAGTTAGTGTCCCAGAACCCGGCGCCAGCAGCGGTTCTCCCTGCCCTATCGGCGGCCATCAAGAGGAAATGGCGGGTCGGCTTCTGGAGGAAGATGCCAGAGCCACACTTCTTCCGAAACTACCTTGCTGAAGCGTGTGCGGCAGCTCCTGCGACTATGGCGTCGACGCTCAAGGTGCTAAGACACCACCTGAGGAAATACACCGAACTGACCGCGATGAAGACTGCCACACGGTGACCGTCAGCCTACCGAATAAAACAAACCAAGACGGCCAGGGAGCCGATTATACCGATCGGTATAATCCCGCTTAGGAGCCGGAGAGCAGAGAACGAGGAGACTGCAAAGTGCAGGCAGACAAGCAAACGACCGATTATACCGACCGGTATAATGACGCATCGAAGCCGCAGATGATCGACTTTATCAAGCGCCTCGCCCACGGCATGAGGGATATCGCCGGGCAGGTTCGTCAGGACGACACGATGAAGAAGCGTGTTGAGAAGACATTCAGCACACGCGAAGTCGGAGAGCTTCTCGGGCTGGGGAATGCCTACACCATCCGTGTGCTCAACCAAGCTACAAGCGACGATGACAGCTTCCCTGTGGGGCGGAAGACCGTCGGGCAAAGTGGACATACAGCCCACTACTCGATCTCCGAGATCATGATGATGCGGGCCTACCTTCAATCTCGCACGCACCGGAAGCACGAGTACTTGCACTGGCGCAAGCCGGGTGATCCGCTCCCCGTTGTGAGTTTCTCCGCCCAGAAAGGCGGCACCGGGAAGAGCCTGTCTGCTGCTCATTTCGCGCAGTATGTGGCCATGAACTACGGTCTGCGCGTAGGCATTCTCGACTGCGATCCGCAGGCTACTGTGTCGCTCTATTTCGCTGACAAGCAGACCAAGCTCTTCGAGCGAAACCGCAATACCGTGGCATCGTTCATGGGGCTCGACCTCGACCAGTTCAATGCACACCAGATCGTGGAGAAGTCGGCCGAGGATCTGAATGGGATGTGGCAGACCACCCAGTGGCCGGGCACCCGGCTCATTCCTGGCGGCGCAAACATTCAGGACGCTGATCTCGCGCTCCTCATGCTGTCGCAGAAGTCCGGCGGCACCGCTCCCGTGCATGCGGCCCTCAAGGATGCCATTGCTCGCTGGTACGCCGCGTATGGCCCGAATACCCTGGGGTCCGAGCTTCGCAAGTCCGATGGAAGCTTCGATGTCGAGAAGTATCAGGAAGCCCTTCACGAGACGGTCGACGTGATCGTAATCGACCAGCAGCCATCCTTCACGCTTGTGCAGCTCAACGGCTTGGTTGCCGCGACCAACCTGATCGTGCCGCAGACCATGAAAGGTTTCGACCTCAAAACGCTCAGCACCTACGCCGACAACGTGCAGGTCTACCTCTCCGAGATGGCGATCGAGGATCGAGTGATCGGTGGCGGAAACCACATCGTGCTCCCGACCATCATCCAAGAGGCCAACGAGAAGGACGTCGATCAGATCGTCGACATTCATAGACGCCACCCGGGCCTCGTGTCTCAGGTCTGGTATTCGAGATCAGATGCCGTCGCCAACGCGGCTGAGGAATACAAGTCCATCTACGAGTACGATCCTCCGCGAAGCAGACGACCTTCTGCGAAGGCATTTATTCAGAATGCGAATGCCGTGAACGATGCACTGGCCAAACTGGTGTGGGGTGGGGCGCTTCCATCGCGCGGCCACGCCGAGAAATTCATCGCTGAGAGGTGGGTGTGATGGCGAAGAGGAAGCTGAACTCGGCACCGATGACGGACGAGGAGAGGGGAGTGCCGCAAGCGACGGCGCAAACCTTCGAGAGCTACGAGGAGCCGCGCGGCGGGCTGGTTGGCCACCAAATGGGCCATGCCACCAACGACATCCTCAAGAAGGTGATGGACGGAAGGGTCTCGGTGGTCATGAAGACCTCGCAGATCGAGGACGCCCTCGGCAGCGACCGCAAAGGCAACTGGGTAGAGGACTCGGAGTTCAGGCTGCTAAAGGAGAACATCGCTGCGCGCGGGCAGACCCAGCCGATCCGTGTTCGCCCAATGAATCCGGACTGGCGCCCTAACCACAAGAACCCGACCGTCATCAATGGAGCTGCGCAGTTCCTTCTTCTGTCCGGTCGGCGTCGCCTCCGGGCGCTGCAGGAATTGGGTGTGGATGAGGTGCAAGCCATCATCGCGCCTGACATGAAAAGCGCACTGGACGGGCACGAAGACCTCACCATCTCGGACCTCGAGGAGCGCTACTCCGAGAATGCCATTAGGCAAGACCTGACGCCGTTTGAACGCATCCTGTCGATCGGGCAGATCGCGATCAGGCTGAAGCACGAAGAGGATGCGACCCAGGCGCACATCGCAGAGCGCTTGGGTGTTGCGCAGCCGCTCGTATCTGTCGGTGTGAAGTGTGCCCAGAACGCCGATAAGGCGCTCGACTGGTTCGGCCCGAAGGCGAGCATGGACATGATCCGGGATCTCGCGCCATTCCTCGACAAGAGGGAAACGCTTGCTGAGGCGAAAATGGCGCTGGCCGAGAAGAGAGAGAAGGGTAGGGGGACCGCCGCGAAACGCGCCCAGAAGACGATCCCAGGTGGGGGGACATATAAGCTGGAGCGGAACGGTAAAAAGGTCAGCCTCACCGCTAAGGGCATCTCCATCCCACCCGTGAAGCAAGAGGACTTCGAACGAGAGCTGTTGGATCTCATTCAGCGATACCGAGATGGCTAACCGATTATACCGATCGGTATAATCCGATATCCCCAGCGCAAGGTTGGCTGGCACCGCTATCCTTTAATTGTATTTCTTATAAATATCAGGGGGTTGATTGTAGATTTATTGTGGCGGCGCGCTTTAACCTTGCGACTCCGAGGGCGCTATAGTGTCACCGCTGTGGGAGGACCCTGTCCGGACCTATGTCGAGGAATGCCTCGCCGGCGTCGATGGGATGCGCCAGCGCAGCTTCAACATGCGGTGGCTTGCCTCGATGGTGGCCGAGGTACATCGCATCCTGCTTCTAGGCGGTGTGTTCCTCTATCCCATCGACCGAACGCTTCGGGAGAGTGGGGGCAAGTTGCGCCTGCTTTACGAGGCCAATCCGATGAGTTTACTGATCGAACAGGCAAGGGGCATGGCCAGCACTGGGCGGGCGCGACTTCTCGAGATTGCGCCCGAAGGACCACATCAGTGGGTTCCGGTTATCTTGGGATCGGCGTGCGAGGTGGATAGGATTATCGAACTGCACCGCATTTTCGATGGAGCATCACAGTCACGTAGTGCGCGGGCCCCTGCCTAAGGACAACCTTAGTCACGCCGGTTCGGGCAAGGGGAGGGACCTTAAACAATACGAGAGGGCGAAGACCCTACGCGTGTTCTCGGAGACCGCGTGGTCGGCGTAGCCGCGGGCGGTGCCGACGAGGCGGTCAAGCCGGCCGGAGCCCGCGACGTGGGTAGGCAGCGAGATCGGGGCAGGGATTTCAGGCGTGTCTGGAATGCCGAAGAGCCTATCACGCTCATGTTCGATAAGGGGGCTTATCGGACACTAAAACGAACTGGGGCCGGGCTGTGTTGTCGTTTTTCACAAATAAGTTCAGCAGCCTGTCACAGACGGTTCAGTGAACGGCCGCAGCGTCGAAGCAGCCGTTCGCGCAGATCGCAGCGAACGGCTTGAGGGAGCCCTTTTTGACGAATGCTGCCGAGCGACTGGACGGCCGCTTCGGCGGACCCGCAGCTTAGCGAGGTGTTCTCCGTTCGGGTCTAGACATACTCCGTAATGCGTTTCAACAAGGCGACACCGGCACCTGATAGAACGCCGCAAGAAGACGTAAGCTCTTGACGACGCCCGGTGTCGAGCGGGTGGGGTCCTGTTATGTGACCGTAAACTGCCCCATCATGCCCGCATCCTCGTGTTCGAGGATGTGGCAGTGATACATGAATGGTGTCTCTTCCGAAGCCAGCTTGTCGAACCTCAGCAGGATTCCGGTCGGACCCTGCACACGGACAACATCTTTCCAACCGATCTGCGCCGAGTCGACCGGCCGTCCGTTCTGACTCACGCCTCACGATAATTGTCACACGCCTCAACGCCCTCTGCGACCACGTCGAGAAGTGCGTCCACATCGCTCAGAAGAACCGTGATGCGCGGGCTGCTGATACGGTAGCGGATGAAACGCCCATCGCGATCGCTGGCGACAAGCCCGCACTCCAGCAGGCACCTCAGATGGTTGGAGACGTTGGGTTGCGATAGTTCCGTCCGCTCGACGAGCTCGTGAACGGCCAATGGCTCGTTGCAAAGTGCACCGAGGATGGCCAGGCGGCTCGGGTCCGCGAAGCCGCGGAACAGCTTCGCCCGTCGCTCGATGGTTGCGCTCTTGCGGTCATCGACCAATTGCGCCATATCACTCCTCGCTGATATGTTGTTCTTCGATTCATCCTAGCAGGAATAGCGCGACCATGGCCAACACCGAAAATGCCGGATCGACGGCAGATGTCCCGCCCGTCCGTTACCGGGTTTCCGGTATGGATTGCGCCAAGGATGCCGCGCAGATCGAGCGGGCGGCACAGGCAGCCGGGGTCGCGCCCGGCGATGTGAAAGTGTCGGCCGCGACGCACATCATGACACTGACTGCACCCGAAGTGCGCCTGCCGGACATCGAAAAGGCAGTCGCGGTGACAGGCTATGGCTTCGACCGGATCGAGGGCGATGAAGACATTCCGCCGAATCCTGCCCATCAGGACCCGGCCTACCGCCGTGCCCTCTGGATCGTCGTGATCCTGAACGTGGGATACGGGGTCCTCGAAATGATCGGCGGTTTCATTTCCGGATCGCAGGCCGTGAAGGCCGATGCGCTCGATTTCATCGGCGATGGCGCGATCACCTTCCTCGGCCTGCTGGCCATCGGCTGGAGCCTCGCTTGGCGGGCACGGTCGGCTCTGATCCAGGGCATCTTCCTCGGGCTCCTCGGTCTTGGCGTCCTCGGCACGACCATCGTCCGGGTCTTCGAACAGACGACGCCGGATGCAGGTCTCATGGGCCTGCTCGGTATGATCGCCCTTGTCGTGAACGTCGTCTCCGTTCTGCCGCTGCTGCGATTCCGCAAGGGCGACGCGAACATGCGGGCTGTCTGGCTGTTCTCGCGCAACGACGCTATCGGCAATGCGGCGGTCGTCATCGCCGCCGGTCTCGTGGCGTGGCTGGGCAGCGCGTGGCCCGACCTTATCGTCGCCTTCGGTATCGCCGGACTGTTCCTGCACTCCGCTTGGGCCATCATCCGCGACGCGCGGGGCGATCTGAAGGCGACGGCATGAACGGTCGCGTTCTCGGTGGGCTCTGCGCAATCGCAGCGCTCGGTCTCGATCAGGGCACCAAGGCGCTCGCCCTGACCACACCGGCGCTCGAGAGCGGGGTCGAGGTTTTACCCTTTCTTAACCTCGTGCGGGTTCTGAACGATGGGGTCAGCTTCGGTATGCTCGGCGGGTTCGTACCGTGGTGGGGTCTCATCGCGCTTGCTGGCGTGATCGTGGCATGGCTATTGATCTGGTTATGGCGCGCGCCGGACAGGCTGACAGCTGCCGCTCTCGGTCTGATCATCGGCGGCGCACTCGGCAATATTCTTGACCGCGTACGCTATCAGGCCGTTCCTGACTTTCTCGACTTCCATTACGGATCATACCACTGGCCGTCCTTCAATCTCGCGGACGTAACGATTTTCTGCGGCGCAGCCCTGCTGTTCTGGGACAGCTTCCGCTCTGCGAAGGACAAGCCTGGTCAGAGTGAACGCAAGGAAAACACAACGGGGGTGTAACCCATGTTCGGCATACCATCTGCGAAAGGCTTTGACAGCACACTCGCCCTGCTGCGCAGCCCATATGGGTTCATCTCGGAGACCTGCCGCGCACTCGACACTGACCTGTTCGAAACCCGCATCCTCCTTCAAGAGACGATCTGCATGACCGGCGCGGCGGCAGCGGAAGTTTTCTATTCCGAGGATAAACTGATCCGCGCGGGCTCGATGCCGGGCCGCATACAGAAGACCCTGCTGGGCGAAGGCGGCGTTCAGGGATTGGACGGCGCTGCCCACCAGCACCGCAAGAAGATGTTCATGTCACTCATGGGGACCGAGCGGATCGCCGCGCTTCAGGGCACGTCGCTTCACATGTTGGACAAATATGCGCCGGACTGGGAGGCGAGGAACGAGGTCGTCCTCTATGACGAAGTGCGCGAAATGCTCACAAGAGCTGTCTGCGCCTGGGCCAGGGTGCCGCTTGATGAAGCTGAGGTGGCGACCCGAAGGGCGCAGCTTACAGCGCTTTTTCAGGACGCCGGGGCCCTTGGCCCCAAACACTGGCGCGCGCGTCTGGCGCGCCACCGCCTGGAAAAATGGGCAGCACGGCTAATCCAACAGGTCCGCGATGGTGAGCTTCAGCCGACGCAGGAAAGTGCCCTTCATATCATCGCGACATGGCGCGATCTCGATGGGGAGTTGTTGACCCCCAGGGTGGCCGCCGTAGAGCTGTTGAATGTCCTGCGCCCGACCGTCGCGGTATCCGTGTTCATAGTTCAGGCGGCGCATGCTTTACATCGGCATCCCGAGTGGCGGCAAAAGCTGAAGGACGACGAGGGACAGCTCGAACCTTTCGTGCAAGAGGTCCGCCGTCTGTATCCGTTCTTTCCCGCGGTTGCGGCACGGGTGAAGAGCGATTTCGAGTGGCGCGGATATCGCTTTCCCAAAGGGTACAGGGTTCTGCTCGACCTCTACGGCACGAATACCGACGCTCGTTCGTGGGACGCGCCGCAAGAGTTCCGGCCCGAGCGGTTTCACGATCGGGAGGTCACTCCCTACGAGTTCATTCCGCAGGGCGGTGGCGATCACCACAGGAACCACCGTTGTCCGGGCGAGTGGATCGCGATCAGCCAGATGAAGGCGTTTTGCAGTTTCTTCGTGAACGCCATCGACTACGAAGTGCCGGATCAGGATCTGGATCTGGATCTGGAAACCGGAGAACTGCCGCCCATGCCCAAATCTCGGTTCATCATGCGTAACGTCAGGCCTCGGCAGTAGCTTCGCCCTCGTCCGGATCGACCGACCGCGCATCCTTCGTGGCCTCGAATGAGCTGCCCCAACTGAGTGCTCCAGGTTAATTGTTAATGCATGGTGGGCCTCCGGTCGATGGACACGATGCTTTCCGGCGCCGGCGGGCGATAGCCAAGGGCGCTGTGGGGCCGGACGGTGTTGTAGTGCCTCCGCCATCGCTCGATCAGGATCTGGGCCTCGCGCAGCGTGTAGAAGATCTCCCCGTCGAGCAGCTCGTTGCGAAAGCGGGCATTGAAGCTCTCGCAGTAACCGTTCTCCCAAGGTGATCCGGGTTCGATGAAGGCGGTCTTGGCACCCACGGCTTCGATCCAGTCTCGCACCTTCGTGGCTACGAATTCAGGTCCATTGTCGGAGCGAATGAACTCAGGCGGCCCGCGCAGGATGAACAGGTCCGTCAACGCATCCACCACGTCGGTGGAGTGTAAGCACCCGGTGAGTGCCGCGGTCAGGCTGCCTTGACCAGGGAGGTTGCAGCATTCCATTCCCAAGGCAGCAACTCGTGCAGGCGCGAGACCGGCATATCGGAGATGCGGGCGATGACGTCGGCCAGCCAGGCTTGCGGATCGATGTCGTTCAGCTTTGCGGTGCCTATCAGGGAATACATGAAGGCGGCGCGCTGGCCGCCGCGCTCGGACCCAGCGAAGAGCCAGGACTTCCTGCCGAGAGCCACGCCACGGAGGGATCTTTCCGCTGCGTTGTTGGTCAGGCAGATGCGGCCATCCTCCAAGAACCGGGTGAAGCCGGGCCAATGGCGCGGCGACAGCAGGTAGTCGATCGCCTTGGCAACCTTGGCGTGCCTGGACAGGCGTGCGCGTTCGCCGCGCAGCCAATGCTCCAGATCTTCGACCAACGGGGCTGACAGGCGCTGCCGAGCTTCCAGGCGCTCCGCTGGGCCATGCCCTTTGATCTCGCGCTCGATGTCGAACAGGGCGTCGATGCGCCGGACGGCATCGAAGGCGACAGGCGAGATCTCCCTGGCGTCCTTGCCTTTGCGGATATTCCCTTCCACGTCAGCCAGCTCGAAGAACTTCCGGCGGGCGTGTGACCAGCACAGAGCTGGCACAACGGGTCCCGGCACTCGTTTTTGATCGTAAAGCTGGTTGTAGCCCGCATAGGCATCGGCCTGAAAGACACCCTTCCAGCCCTCCAGATGCCCGGCGGGATGTTCGCCGGACCGGTCCCGGGAGAAGCGGAAGGCCACCGCCGGTGGGGCAGTGCCGCCAAATGGCCGATCATCACGAACATAGGTCCAGAGCCGAGCTGTCTTCGTCCCACCCCGGGCCAGCAGCGGGACCGTCGTATCATCGCCATGCAACCGCTCTGCGGCCATGACATGGGCCTCGATCAGCGCGTGCAACGGCTCCAGCAACCCGGTCACCGAGCCAACCTGGTCGGCGAGCGTGGAGAGGCTGAGCTCCACGCCCTCACGGGCATAGCGCTCGGCCTGGCGGTTCAACGGCTGGTGCTGTCCGAACTTCTCGAACACGATCATGGCCAACAGGCTCGGCCCTGCCCATCCTCGCGGAACAGGATGGAATGGGGCGGGCGGCTGGCTGATCTTCTCGCAATCCCGGCAGGTAAACTTCTCACGGACGGTCTGGATCACCTTCCACTGCCGCGGCACTACTTCCAGCGTCTCGGTGATATCTTCGCCCATTTTCGCGATCCGGTCCGACCTGCAACAGGCGCAGGCCTTCGGTGCCTCCACCACGACCCGTTCGCGCGGCAGGTGCTCTGGGAACGCCTTGCGGACGGGCTTTCGCCGTTCGAAGGCTCTGACCTTCTTCGCCTTTTCCACCGCTTGCTCGGCGGGAAGGGCATCCTCGGCGGCAGCCGTCTCCAGCTCCTCGAGTTGCAACTCGAGCTGATCGAGGAGCTGGGCAGTGCGCTCGGCGCTCCGGCCATACTTCTCGCGCTTGAGCATCGCGATCTCGAGCTTCAGCCCTGCGATCAGCGCCTCCGATGCCGACACCACGGCATTCGAGCGGGCCAGCTCGGCCTTCGTGGCCGCCAGTTCGGCGCGCAGTGTCTCAAGTTCGGAGGCAGCATCTGTCATGGCGGGAGATTTACCATGTCGGGTCATCAAATCCCATGTAAAACAGGGCCATACGCAAGAATTACCCGGCCTTGGCAGGGCGCTGCGTCCAGCGCGGATTGCGCCAGTCAATCCCCTCCAGCAGATAGCCGATCTGCGCCGCTGAAACCTGAAGCGCCTCGCCCGAGCCGCTGACCGGCCAGATGAACCTGCCCGCCTCCAAACGCTTCATATAAAGCGACATGCCGACGCCATCATGCCAAAGCAGTTTCACGAGATCGCCCCGGCGGCCCCGGAAGCAAAATATCTCCCCCGCATACGGATCACGCCCAAGGCCTTGCTGCACCTGCAATGCCAACGTGTTCATGCCCTTGCGCATGTCCGTCACGCCGCTCGCGATCCAGACCTTTGTCCCCGCCGGAAATGCAATCATGCCCGCTCCACCACCTGGATGAGCCGAGCAAGGAGAGCCGGCTCGGTGGAAGCGCCGATCACGAGGTGACGTCCGTTCGGCAGGTGGATCTCCACCCGGTCACGACCCGCATCGTCCACTCGGCCCCGACAGTCAGAAGCCACTGGCCCGCCCAACGAGCTCGGAGCCACGGCAACCGGAGAGAAATGCGCCCGATCTCCATCCGTAGCCAAAAGGCCTTCACGTGCTTCACGACGCCATCGTGTCAGAAGCGAGCGAGAGATCTCGTAGCGTCTTGCCGTCGCCGAAGCCATCCGCGGCGCCGCGTAGCTCTCCTCCACGATCCGCACCTTCTCGGCGTCCGTCCAACGACGCCGGCGTCCGGTATCCGTGACCGAAAGAACCTCTACTTGGGATATGAAGCTATGGTCTGTCATAGCGTCAGGTCTTAG
>JACLAD010005543.1_pt1 | contig 17350 bp, 14 predicted proteins | sample 8027901 | NCBI WGS metagenome assembly JACLAD01 (sample SAMN15725071, study PRJNA655200) | protist metagenome | isolation source: fluorescence activated cell sorting (FACS) single amplified genomes of... | place: Spain: Blaines Bay Microbial Observatory, Mediterranean Sea | collected 2016-07-05 | reverse complement strand
CTGGCACTCTTGCACTCCAGCCTTAGCCAGCACTCTCTTCTGATGACGACTCTTTCTGACTGTGAGTGAATGTATAATATAAATATACAGTAATAGTATAATATCTGATCTACAGTCGTCGAGATAATATGGATCAATAACATATAACATATAACAAGAATAATATAAGAAACAAAGAACATAATAATAATGAGTGTGAATAATAACATTAAAATATCAAAAACAGTGGAACAAGCAGAGACTAGGACAAAACAATATGTACCGAAAATTATATCAGGCTTTTCATCACAAATTCAAAATTTAAATATTGAATTAACACCAACGCAAACAGAACAAGTCGAAGAAGTATATAATGGAAAGGTACGTGATCGTTACACGATGAATGATAAAGTAGTTTTAGTTGTGTCTAATCGTTTGAGTGCATTTGATCGCCATTTAGCTGAAATTCCATTCAAAGGTGCAGTATTGAATTTAGTATCACAGTGGTGGTTTAAACAAACATCTCATATAATTAAAAATCATATTATTGAACAAGGTAATAATTTACATACAAATATCACCGTCGGAAGAAAATGCAAACCATTCCCCATTGAATTTGTCATGCGTGGTTATATCACTGGGTCGTCTGGTACGTCCTTGTGGACACATTATAACAAAGGTGTTCGGGAATATTGTGGCCATACCTTTCCTGATGGTTTGAAAAAAAATCAAAAATTAGAAAAAAATTTATTAACACCAACAACAAAAGCAGATGATCATGATCAATTAATATCTGCTGAGGAAATTGTAAAAGATGGTTGGATGACACAGGAAGATTGGGATTTTTGCTCTGAGAAAGCATATGCAATATTTGAACATGGACAAAAATTAGCAAATGAACATGGTTTTATCTTGGTTGACACAAAATATGAATTTGGAAAAGATTTAAAAACTGGTGAAATTTTATTAATTGATGAAATTCATACTCCGGATAGTAGTCGTTATTGGTTAGCGGAGACATATGAAGAATGCATGAAAACAACTGGGAAGCCGGAAAATATTGATAAAGAGTTTGTCCGTTTATGGTTTCGTGATCATTGTGATCCATATAAAGATGAGACATTACCAGATGCACCAAAAGACATGTTGGCAGAATTATCTCGACGTTATATTATGTTGTATGAAATGATCACTGGTGAAATATTTGATATTGATGCATTAAGTAAACGTGGTGCTAATATTAATGAAGCATTGGAAAAAGCAATGACAGTGAAAATGAAACAATAAAGAGGAAAGATATTTTTATAAAAAAAAATATTGAAAATTTTTAAAAAATATTATATATATATATATATATATATATATTCTATTTTGGTGTGTGCGTGTGTGTGTATAAGAGAAAGGTGACGCGGATGGGGTGAAGATTTGTGTGTAATAGATAAATCTTATTATCGATCATGCTCAATCAAAATCTCATTAATATCTCGATTTTAAGAAAATATAAAAACCACATCAATCATATTTAAATTTTTTATATGTGTGGCATATATAATAATCATTATTAAAAATTATTATTGATAATATTTTTAAATTAATCACACATATATCAATTTTAATTTAACGCATATATCATATTATTATAAAAATTGATTGGTTAAAATCTACGCGTTATTAATTAATTTTACGAGTACTTCCCGTGCTAAGTAAGATGCTCAATACACTCAATCTCAAGAATGAATGTTATATATTTTATCCTACTTTCGTACGAAGTCAGTATAAACAGGAAAGCTCTGCAAATTAATGATATCACTACGCGTACTACTCTACAAGCATGAGTATGATAGGTTTATCATTCATATATAATATATGATGGTTAAAATCTAAAAGCTAAATACGTATTCCTAATATAATAATTTTACTTCCCGTGGAAAATACTACGCGCTCAATACTCAATCTTAGGAATAATATGTGAATCCTTCCCAATCTAAGAAAAGGATTTACTCCTACTATAATTAATGAAGCTCTCATGCGCTGCCGCAAGCTAAATACTAAATACTTTATATGATACTCTATAAGCAAAAGTAGGTCTGAATCCAGCATAACATAAAAAAAATATTGGGGCACATGTTTGTTTTTTTAATCAAATGTGTTTTAAAAGACTTTTATAATACAGCATTATGCTTATGATCATAACGATAACAATCATTCGGCAATGTGGTTTTATTTCGATCCCATCTCCATGTACCTACGACTTTATCAACACTGCTTGCAGGATTACCAATATGTATATCACTCATTGACATCATAACTTGTTGTACTTGAAATGGTTCTTTATCTCTATGGGTAAATTTAGCATCGTATTCTTTTGATTGGCCATCCGTAAATAATATAATAAATGCATCTTTATCTATTTCGTCTTTAAATTTCTTTCTAACATTTTCCTCTGTATAATGACATGTATATTTAAATGTTCCTACATTTTTACTTTTATATTCCCTATCGCCACATTTAGAACAAAATTGAGGACATTTTTTCATTCTTACTTCACATTGTGTTTTTCCATTTTCTATAAACCATCTTCTGTGTACTGAAACGATTTGTTTACCACCAGCTTCATCACGATACTTTTTCATTGCCTTCAATGCTTTCTGATAAAACTTTGCTTTATACATTTGAAAATGCGTATATGACGTAAATGGAAAATGATAAAATAATGATTTATACGTCATTTTTTTATGACATTTTCCCCAATGATCTACAAACTTCACATCTCCTGCACCCCCCCATAAAAGTTTAAATCGTTTAGAATGTGGTGAATGGATGACAACAACACTCTCTTGTTGTGCTGCTAAGCGTCGTGCATGGTGTACAGCCAATACAAAGTTAGACCAACCGGGGTGCTTTTCCGATAAATAACCATATGGTTTACTTTTACCATAAAAAACAATTCGTTTGAAAATAAAAGTATAGATTTAATTTGCGAAGCAGTGATCATTAGAACTAATATCACTATTTTACTCGATTATGCAACATTAAATAAGGCTCCCTATTTAGCAAGAAAGAAAATTATAGGTATCCAATTAAAACGAGAATTTGAATCTGCAACAAAGATGCAACGTACATTGAAAATGTCGTATAATAAATTAAAAATGAAACGAATGAAAGAATGGGAATTAATGACATTGGAAGATGATAGATTTGATGGCCCAAAAAGTAGAGGAAGCAGTCGAAAATCAAGTCGAAAGTCTAGTCGAAAAAGTTCAAAGAAAAGTAAGAAAAATAAAAGCAAAAGTAAGAGTAAAAGTAAAAGCAAAAAATCTAAAGGTGGTGGTGGAAAAACAAAAGGGAAAAAAGGTGGAAAAACAAAAGGTGCTGGTAAAAAAGCTAGGGGTGGAGGCAAAGCAGGTGGCAAGAAAAAAAGTGGTGGAAAGAAAGGTGGGAAGAAAGGGAAAAAGAAGAAATAAAAAAAGAATTTTCGGAGTGTAATAAAAAATAATGGTGTGTGTGTGTGGTAGAAGATCAAAAAACAAAAATATTTTACACGCACACACTATCCTCTCATATTAATGACATGATTACGACGCGTATTGATACGCGCATATATAGTTTAATTAAAATGCATTATAACTCTTATTTTTTAATTTACTCATGATAATTCCTATGATATCATTAATATGATACTCTCCAGAAAGAATACAATAACTTGAGACAATAATATATCTAGATCTCTCACTAAACTGAAAGATGGACAATGAATCGTAACTCTACTACACGCACATTTTTGATCCTCTCTTTTGATATCTTTTTATATTTTTGGTGCTTGTTGCTGTTTCATTGCAACAGCGACCACAGGATTTTGCAATGGAACACCTTGGATAGGTGGTGAAGTTGCTTGTACAATTGGAGGTCGGTAAACGCTACTTGGATTAGTAAATCCACCAGATCTTGCAACTTGCCCTGGTGCTGAAATTGTTCCGTTTGGCACTGGCACATAATTATATGCTATTCTCTTTCGTTTTGGCGCTGTAATACAGCAACCTATACACATAAAAACCATCGATGCTAGTAAAGTACCAGCAATTAGTTGAAGAGAAAATATTAAACCAGCTCGGTTTTTATCAACAATGCATGTATAACCATTCATAATATCAGTAATTGCAGTCTTGCATGATTGATCGCATTGTAATGATGTATCTACTGTTTCCCAAACTTGATCATTACATACATGTGTAAGTGCTTTAGCATTCTCTGCCCCCACTTGGATAGCTACAATCCCAATACATGTTAATGAAAATACACCAACTGATAAACAGCCACCACAACATGCTAATACATTTGCTAAATTTTCCCAGTCTCCAGCATCACAACCAAGTATTTCTCCACCGGAATGTTGAGAAAATTTGAAAAATCCACTGAAAAATATAATTATGCTAGCAACTGCAACTGGCCAACCAACAAGTTTCTTCAACATATTAGCAATAAAAGTTATTTCAGGGGCTATAGTTGATTCTAAATCGCATACAAACTTCGGATTCATATTACAAACTTCTGATACATTACCTGACACCAATGGTAACTCATTTTCTGCTAAACAACCAATCTTTTGTACACCTTGGTCAATTGTTGCACACGAACTTCGCGCCTGACATGTTCGAACTGTTTGAATTGTTTGGTCAACTTGACAACAACATTGTTGTGGTGTTGGGACGCAGTCTCGATCTGACATTGGCATAATTTTCCCCCAATTAAAACCCATTTGCTCTACAGAAAAAGAACATTTGCGCTCACACAACCCAGGCATCTTTGTAAGGCACGTTGCTAACTTAGCATCAACGTCATTTAGTTTAATTGTAACACCAGCTTCTACATTAAAGAAAATGACATATAATCCGGCGAAAAAGGCAATCATTGCTGCTATGATGGTGCAACAAGCACTACAACCACCAAGTGGGTTCATATTTCTTTTCTTTTCTTTTTCCTCTTTCTTTCAAGTAGTTAATTATCTATTAAATATTCTATCTTCTAAAAGTATCTAGTATTATAATAAATCCGTATCTACACGTCTATCTATTCTATATCATATATATATACTGTAGATGTCGGCTAAAACAGTTAGATGTTCCATTATTTTTTTTCTCAGCCAAAACAAAAATCCATTACTGTAGAAGAAAATGCTTTTTAGCCAAGGGCCATCCGCGGAATCTAAAATACTTTTCCGACAAAAAAAAAAATTTTTTAGAAAAAAATTAAGCAAATTTATAAAATGTTTTAAATTACTTTTACTTTTAAACATTTTAGTTTTTAATGAACATGGTTATGGATATCAAAGTATAATTAGCCATAGGCTAAGCAATGATATTCCCATGCTATCAGACCCTTAAATATTTTTATAAAAGTCTCTTTTAATTCTGGAATTTTATAAGTTGCGTATCTTTTATTTACCTGTTATCTCTTTGTAATCCCAATCTTCCAAAAAGAAAATGAGCATTATTAAGGAAATATGTTGTAAAATTAATAAAATAACATGATTAAAGTTTGATATGTTTGTACTAGATGATCCTGTCTCCAAATTTATATTTACTGATGAAATAACAATATTTTTGACATAAAATACTCAAGTACAAAATATACATTGTATTATTTTTGATATAAAATACTCAAGTACAAAATATACATTGTATTCTTATTTTTATATATTTAAAAAATTAGTATACCAAAAAGCATGCCTAATGAGTTCTGTTTTAAAACTTAGTATACCAAAACTCATGACTATTAGTTAAAATACCTTAGTTATATTTTAATTTTTTTTTATTTTTTTAACTGGTAGGCATGTATGTTAGTATACTAATTCATGATGTAAAGGATAAAGCTAGTATGATGAAATCACTTAAATGTGGAACACTAAAATATATATTTTGGTAAATAATATTATTAAAACGGCACACTATTGGAAAATAATATGCCATTTCGTTTCTAGTTATATGTACTTTCTGTTTTAGCCGACAAGGACAGTATATGTGATGATATATCAGCATATGGATCGCGATATATGATACGAGGTTAAGGTAGAGGACGATCTTACAGCAGTGTCAGTCGTATAGACTAGTGACTACTGTAGTACAGTATTACATAGCTCTCACAGTAAACCACACAGTAAAAAACATTGATTTGTGGCACCAACCGTGTGGGCGTGCCAACCAACAGCACGCACATACGCTGCTGAAATTATTGGTTTTTGGGCTTACAACACAAAACACAAAAGTTTCGAAAATCTCCTGAATTTAAGGTCTAAAGCAATTTATTCAAAAAGGTGGTTCACAGTGCTATATATAATTAGTATACGAATAGTATGGTGAATCAAAATGTGCACATTTTATGTGACTCAAAATATTATCTTATAGTACTCTTTACTCTATAACAGCTTATTAATAGCTCAAGTACTGCTACAGTATACCAGGTACTCAACTCCAACTGTACATGTATAATATTCGCTATAGCTATAACTTATATATATATAGATGTAATTAATACGACACGACACATCACATACAATATACATATCATAAATAGAACAAACATCATATCATATCATATAAAGCATATAACAATAATATATAATAAAAAAGATAAAGTGTAAAAAGATAAATACATCATGGAAAATATAGATGAAACATATGTATGGTATTCGCCATCAAATAGGGATGAAATTGGGGATTGCATACCAGCGAAAGTTTTATCCACGCCTGATAGTGACGGTTGTATCATGGTAGAAATTATAGATGAAGATGGTGATAATGAACGCATATCAATCAACGTAAATGATCAGCCCTCTGCTAATGGCAATAACGGTAGTCGAAGTAGAGCAAATACAAAGTCTACACCGTCAAAAGCAGGCGCTAGAAATAGATCGAAAACGACAACACCAAAAAAAGGCACTAATAATAGAGTGCGTAGCTCATTAAAAGGGAAATCAGTTAGTGCACAATTTAAAGAGCAATTAAATGGATTAATAAACACTCTCAGAGCAACAAATCCGCGCTTTGTTCGTTGTGTAAAACCTAATCAGGACAAAGCACCTTTCACTATGCTACCGGAACAATCATTTTTACAATTAAAACAAGTTAGATTCTTTGAAACAGAAATATACTGATATGGAGGCAAAATATGACACTATGCGCCATCAATTAAGTAAATCTGAACGAAGCAACGCTGTGATGGCAACAATATTACATCAACGAAGTCAATCTAGTGGCACAGATATGATGACAGATGGAACTGAAGAGAATGAAAGATATGAAGAATTGTTACAATATTTTCAATTTATGTCGCAAGAATGGGGACATCCAGATTATGAAGAGTTGCAAACGATCAGTGGTGATGCTGAGGAAGATTTATTTTAAACCCCCCAACCTAGGTATCATATTTTACCCTGCTGTATCGTAATGAATTATTCCAATTTAAATATCATATGCATATGATGCATAAATATTTTATAAATTTTAAAAAAAATACATATTTTATATATATAACTCATAGTGGGGATATAATTTTTACATGGCACACGCCCCTGTAATTCCATGCTAATATATTTGGTAGTGTCTAGTACAAAAGATATAGGTGGCACACGCTTTTTTTTTTCGGGCCGAAATGCATTTCGGCCCGAATTTTCGTCAATTAAAATAACACTATTTATAATTGAATTTTTCGTGAACTTTATCAATAAAACATCAAAAAAATCACACAAAAAAAAAATTCTGAGACGGATACCTAAGTACAAACAACACAGTTAAAAATTAGTATACTAAAAAACACACCTACTAATTGGCGATTATTGCACCGTAATTTTTCAAATGATAAATAGTTAAAAATAAAATATAATATTTTCTGACATCGGTTACCTAAGTATAAATATCACAATAAAAATTAGTATACGGTGAAACACGCCTAACGATTTCGTATGAAGCACCAAAGAACACATAATAAAATTATTGTGGAATTATTAAATTTATTAGTTTGTATTCTTTTAGTATAAATGGACCCTATTTATCCAAATATCGTTAAATTTTTATTTTTTTTTTCTAACGATTGTTTTCGTCAAGATTACTACAGAATTTACTATGATAATCCCTTGTATTTTTAATAATTGTCGAATTTTGTTCGGGCCGAAATTGATTTCGGCCCGATCCGAAAAAAATACACTCATACACTCCATCCAAAGCGGACATTTGACATACAAAATGATATTAACAAAGTCCACTTTGTAATGGAATCGAATAGAGCAAATTCTACAGAAAATCCCAGAGAAAAAAAAATAAATACAAAATGTTTTACGAACGAGTAAAGTCATGGCACACAAAATTATTTTTTGGGCCGAAATTGATTTCGGCCCAAATACATAAAAAATAAAACTAATTATAATTAAAATTTTGTGGCACACGATTTTTTTCGTGTGCCATGCAGATTTTCCTATATGTTATACATTGCTTTATACTCGACACTACTAGGGCATATTTACCTGCTAAAAATAATATCCCCACTATGAGATAAAATGTTCTCTTATCATACTCATAATATTATGATGGTTAAAATCTAAGTTTACTCATAATATTATAAATATATGTGTTTTAAATATATATATATCATATGATAATCATAAAATTAATTTTTAAATAAAATATATGCATATATACTTCGTGCTTGTAGAGTGTATTAGTTTGCAAAGGTGCATTAAAGCTTTTTACTAAAGTGTAGGAATAGAATATTGTTCTTGCGATTGAGTATTTGAGCACATATTACTTAACACGGGAAGTGTAAAATTATTTTTAATTTAACTTTTAATTGATTTTAAACAAAACGTATTATATCATAATATTACACACTCCCTTATGGTAGCTTTTCCGATTTAATACGGGGGTATCATACGAAGTCGCATAAAAAGTAGAATAACATCTCCTATTATGATATATATATATATATTGTTACGAACTTCGTACTATTTACTAACAACGTCTTTTTGGCGTTTCAATTGCTTCTTTAATTTTTCGTGTTCTATTTGTACATTTTTAACATATTTAATTACTTTCTTGTCTTTCAACGAACTAACTTTAGAATCCTCTCCTTTTAATTCACCATACTTTGAAATGATTTTTCCTGAACGACGATATGAAGGATGTCCATCTGGTGTCAAAATATACTCAATAAATCCAACGTATGAAATTTCACTGCGACAGACAGGGCAAGGTGGATTGAAATTATCATTAAATTCTGCTTTTACCATAGCTTTATTTGCCTTATCGACTTTATCTTTTTTCAATTTTAATTCCTTCTCCTTCCATAATAATTTATCAAGTAATTGTTTCACATTTTTCTTTTCAATTTTTTTTTCATCAATATTAACTACAATCATTTTACATTTCAATTCTAATTCATTTTTTGCAGTAGTCTCTATCTTGGTCAATTTTCGTTTTAAACAAGTCATTGTTGCCAACTGATTGCTTAAATCGCCGGAACTCCACTCAAGTGTTTTCAAGTCTTTTATAATGTTTTTTTTTTTCTCCAATTGTTTATTAATATCTACTCTTAATTGAACAAGATTTTTTTTAATAATGTCAATATCTAAAGTTTCACCACTGCTGCTATTTTCAATCTTTTCTTTTGCTTTAATACTACGCGATCGTAGATAATATTCTGATAAGCAAGTTTGATGAAATGCATGGAAACAATTTGTTCGAGTTCCAACATGATCATCTGATAATTTTTCCAAGCATATGCTACAAACTGCATGGTTAAATTCGGTAAAAATTTCTTGACAAGCATCACAAAGAAGTGGTAGGCAAGGTTCCCCAATATATTCATTTGCAAGTTTTTTTAAACGGGTTAAACATTCTTTCTCTTCTTCATCAGATAGACCCTTCACTTTGATTAGTGACATTTCCGGTATTGATTCCTCCGGATATTGATTACTTAATGTTAATTTTAATGTCCCTTTTACTAATATTTTTGAATTTGCCCCACCAGTAAAAGGAGTAATTAAAAGATTTACTATTGTTTTTTTATTTTTATTTCTTTCTATTATAATTTCTCCACTATCGATATCATATATTGATTCCAACGCCATGAGTTCCTCTTCCACTTCATCAAATGAATCATCATCATCATGTGTAAATTGCATATTACCTTTGTGTCACACAAGCACACGCGCACACACACACACACACACACACGCAGGAAGTTGTTTGTATTTACTGATTATATCTGTCGTCTCTTCCACACTACTTCATCTCGAGGTCTTCATAAATAAATGTTCTTAGTTCACTATACTAAATTCAAAAAATAATAATTAATACCACACTGGCACAGGTAGTGTGGTTATTGGCATAAAAAATAAAAAAAAGCCCAGAGTAAGAGGTGCCCAGCACAATTAGCAGGCAAATACTATTGCATTCCTCTGCCTCGACTCAACCACCACATCTCCCGAGATTCCATTTATTATTATTCATTTTTGTTGGTTTTTTAAGAATTTTATAAAAATAGATGATGTAGATGATATAGATAGATAGAGAGATAGAGAGATGGACAATAACATTTACAAAATACGAAGAAGAAAACAATATGTTAAAGCAACTTGTGAATAGTATCAGGCATCATGGCTTCACACGCCGACACCATGTTGCATTTCCAAATCAATTGCAACAACAAAATGGACTAATTGGATTAGCAATAAATTATAATCAACCATCTTCTTATAATAATAACAATAATAGTATGAGTAATAATATAATAAATGATATATTATTCTTTCCAAAACAAATGGTTAATAATTATAATGGTGTCATAAATGGTATTAGATCATTTGTAACAACTGAAGCAACGGATTTGTTCACTTCCATATTTTTGATTAAACGGACATATCAGCCGAGTACAGTAAAACGAAAAAATAAACATGGTTTTCGGCGTAGATTAAAAACAAAAGGTGGACGTGATATGTTAAAAAGACGACGGGCAAAAGGAAGAAAAAGATTGACACCTTTATAATACGTACACGTATAAATAGGAGCGAGAAGATTAAAAATAAACACAGCTGTGTACTCTTCACTATACAAAAAAAAGCTTTATTTAATATATAAAATATATATTATATATTACGAGTTCGTACGAAGTATATATATTTTAATATGTACACAATATATATGCATATATATGTTTAATAAAATACTCTTTCTTTTTTACTACAAATAATCAGTAATATTAGATGGCATTTCCTTAATATCGATACTATAATGTCTTTCAATACTTTCTAATAATTTGATTTCATCATTTTTAACAAAATTTATAGCAACACCTTTTCTACCAAAACGTCCAGAACGACCAATTCGATGTATATATAATTCTAAATTGGATGGTAAGTCATAACATACTACTAATGAAACTTGTTGGACATCTATTCCACGTCCCCAAATATCAGTTGCAATTAAAACACGGCTTTTTCCAGAACGAAATTCACTTGTAATTTTATCCCTTTCCTTTTGTGGCATTTTCCCATGTATTGAACTAACAAGGAAATTATTATCCTTCAATTGCTTGCTTAACCATTCGACTTTTTTACGTGTATTTACAAAAATCACTGTTTGTGTTACATTTGCCATGTCATATATATCACATAATGTATCGAATTTCCATTCTTCTTTACCAACTGCAATATAAAATTGAGATATACCAGTTAATGAAACATTTTCTTGCTTCACTAATATTGAAATTGGTTTTTCCATAAATTCGTCTGTCATCTCCAATACATCTTTTGGCATCGTAGCGCTAATTAAAACAATTTGTAATCCACGTGGTACATTTCTATATATATCATATATTTGCTCTTTCAATCCTTTTTGTAACATTTCATCCGCTTCATCGACAACCATCATTTTTATATTTTTGGTATCTAAAAGTCTCCTGCGTATCATATCTAACAATCGTCCAGGAGTACCAGAAACAACGTGTACTCCTTTTTGTAATGCTTTTGTATCGCTACCAATCTGTTTTCCACCAATACATGCATGGCATTTGACATTCATTAAATCCCCAATTCCATTCATTACGGCCGTTGTCTGCTCGGCAAGCTCACGTGTTGGTGATAAAATAATAACTTGAACATTTCTTTTTCTTTCATTCATATTTTGTAAACTACCTATACACATGACAGCTGTTTTACCTGTACCACTTTGTGATTGTGCAATAACATCCCGTCCGCTCATAATAGGAACTATAGCACGTTGTTGTATCGCACTTGGTTTGCGAAAACCAAATGCAAATATACCACGAAGCAAATCTTCTTTTAAACCCATCTTTTCAAATTTCTTTACAGACATATTATTATTATTTTTTACATTATTATTGATATCATCATCATATTTTTTTCTCTTTTTCTTTTTCTTTTTCTTCTTCTTTTTATCCTCTTTCGAAGCAGAGGAAGAAGAAAATAATTCGTTATCGGTTGGCATTAATGATGCCATCGTTTCTTTTCTATCTACTTTTGATATTATTTCTATGAATATATATATATATACGAGTAGTAGTCGTGTCCTTCTATTACATTATCATATTACGCAAATGATTCCTTGTAAATAATATGTAAATAATAAGTACTCGATCCCCTCATCTTCGCCTGCCCTAAGGCCTGCTACAGCCCACAATTAGGAATTCTGAGCGCAAGCGAAGACTCGGCGTGAAGTTGGCAAAATCCCACCTCCCGATTTTCCTAAAATTGGATTTTTGTTACAAAATATCCGTGATTTATTTTAACCATAATGCTGTGTCTATACTAGACTAATTGTTTTTTAAATCACAACAAGTACAAAAATTAAGTAATATTATCTTACTTGATAGGAAAGTGCTTTAGCAAACATGTAAATCTAACTTTCAATTTTTGATCCTATTTAATATGAGAATAGCATTAAATTTAGAACTTGCATTTTTTCATTTTTTTATAAAAATTCCAGTTGGACAATTTACCATTTTCAAAAATAGTACAAATACTTCCTATATAATTGTAGTCTAAAGGTGTCCGATTTACCATGTTTGATGTGATTTTGCTGCCAACTTCTTACCGTGTAAATAATAAGTATATAAAATAAGAATGATTGTTGTTTACAGGTTAAGGTATTATAGTGCTATAATAATAATATTTATATATTTATCATATATTGGTTAGTCAAAACCGGGTTTAATTTAAGTACTAATATTTAGTATACTGATGTATGTAGATTTGATAGAGAGAAAAATCCAAAAATAGCCAAAATTAAAATGCCAAAATAGCATGAATGAAATGAATACTTATATAGAATGTACAAGTATTAATATGTTACATATAGTATAATACAAATACATTAACATATCACAAACCCAGCACATCACACACACATATTTTTTTCGTACTTTGCGAGATATTCATTTTAACGTTTATAATTGTTTGCTACAAATGGCATTTTAGTTACTTGTGCTGTTTGTAACTTGCCACGGCCTTTATCAATTGCAATTTCTGTGCCATTTTTATGATGTGGTACATTGATATATCCCATTGCAACTGGTTTTTTTAAACATGGACTAAATGTCCCACTAGTAACAATTCCAATTTCTTCCGATCCATCAGCACTCATAATCTTAGCCCCTTGTCTTGCAGGTGCTTTCATACCGGAGATTCCAACTCGTTTTCTCGATACACCATTTGCAATTTGGTTTTGAATAGCTTCTGCACCTAGAAATCCACCATTTTTCCGGCGTTCTTTGGAGATAGTCCATAAAAGCGTGCCTTCAACTGGTGATGTAGTATCATCTAAATCATTTCCATATAAACAAAGTCCTGCTTCCAAACGAAGGCTATCTCTGCATCCTAAACCTGTTAATAGACTTTCTGGTTCATTAAATAATGCTTCTGCAATTGCAGTTGCATTTTCATTTGGCATACCAATCTCAAAACCATCTTCTCCGGTATATCCGCAACGGATAACAGTACAATCGCTTACACCGCAAACTGTCGCTTTGATACCTTGCATGAAATCCAATTCTGATAAATCTGCATCGCAATGACGAGATAATACAGCTTCCGCTTTTGCTCCTTGCAATGCTAATAAAGATCTGCCATCTAAATATTCATAAGAGACATCGCCATGAAAATCAGTTAAATATTTATCAAAATGTGCCATATCTGAATGTTTACAAGCTCCGTTTACAACCATGAAAATATGATCGCCAAAGTTAGTAACAATTGTATCGTCAAGAATATTACCATCTTCATTTGTGATCATTGAAAGGCGTGCACGTGATGATTCTAAATTTTGAACGTCACCTACAATCATTTTTTCCAAAAAAGCTACTGCATCTTTTCCTTTCCAACGAAGTTGTCCCATATGACTAACATCAAACATAGCAGCACCATCCGGTGATCTTGTATGTAAATGTTCTTTTAAAACACCACCATCATCTCCCTCGTATAGCACAGGCAATTGATACCCGGCAAATGGTACCATTTTTCCTTGGTTTTGAATATGAAAATCATATAAAGCTGTTTTAATTCCTTCTGCATTGACAGCGGCACTTGTTAAAAAATTTCTTGTTTTAACTGAAGATGTTGAAAATAATAATTTTGTATTTTTTGTAAAAATTTTAGTTGCAAACATTTTTTATTTTTTTTTCCAACTGGGTATACTAATTATTTTGTAATTGTTAATATAATATAGATGGTGTTGATGATGGTTCTAGATAATGTTTGTTTTATGAAAGACGTTTATATATATATATAGTGTTTTCCACAAAAAGGAATATACATAATTGTATTTACAACACAATCCTTCTTTTTCTACGACAATATTTACAAAACCTTCGTATCTTCAAGTTTTAGCACTTTAGTAATAATAGTTCTATTTACATGCTAAAGTAATTTTAATATCTTTTATTGTGAGAATAAGAAATAGAAAAATGGAATTTAATCTGTTTAGCCAGTTAGTATACTACCAAGTAATAATGTGATAATAGGAGTAATTGTGTAGATCTCAACTATAATAAAAGGTATTCTGGTATTTTTTATATTATTGTATTTTTATCTATATTACCAGGTATTGTAATTTTGATGAATGATATGCACATATATATATATATATAGATTTATGATAGAAAAGTATATATATATTTCATATCATACAAGGAATAGAGGAAATATATATATATATACATGCCAATAGACAAAATAAAAGGATTCAATAAATATCAAGAACCGAAAAAATTTTATATACAGATAAGCTATTATTACATATATATATACAATAATAATAATGTCAAGTGTAGTTGCTAATAATGGAAATGTAGCAAGTGTAAAACCTACACCTATTTCAGAAATTGCATCAAAAGTAAATAGTTTACGTGCCAGTTTTAAAACTGGTATTACTAGTTCGATTGAATATAGGAAAGAACAAATCATGCAAGTAAGAAAATTAGTTAGTGAGAACAAAGATGATTTAGCTGCTGCTATTGAGGCTGATTTGAAACGGCATCGTACCTTTTCAAGCCGTATTTTAGGTGGTTGTGTTGGATCATGCAACGTTGCATTAGATAATATTGATTCATGGTCCAAACCACAAGTATTAGATAATGTTGGAAAAAACAAATGTGAAGTTCGATATTCACCAAAAGGTGTTGCATTGATTGTTGGTACATGGAATTTCCCGAACCCATTGGTGTGGAAACCTTTAGTTGCTGCATTATCCGCTGGCAACGTAGTTTTACTAAAGCTTAATGAAGTATGCGTAGCTACATCAACTTTAATGGGTAAATTAGCAGAAAAATATTTAGATCCAAAATGTGTACAAATTGTTCAAGGTGGTATACCAGTAGCAACAGAAGTATTGAAACAAAAATTTGATGTTATTTTTTATACTGGAAACACAACCGTTGGTCGTATTGTGATGAGAGCTGCTGCTGAGCATTTAACGCCATGTATATTAGAGCTTGGTGGTAAAAACCCTGTAGTAGTTGCTAAAGATGCCGATTTGAAAAATGCTGCAAGGAAAATTGTAGATGGAAGATTGAAAAACACTGGACAATTTTGCGTTGCTCCAGATTATGTTTTATGCGATGCAAGCGTACAACCGGAATTAACACAATATATGAAAGATGCGGTAGAAGAGTTTTTTACTAGCGATCCAAAGACATGCAAATCATTTGGTCGTATTATTAATCAAAGGCATTGTAGTCGAATTGCAAATGTATTGAAAGAAGATCATGGTGGTGAAATTATTTGTGGTGGTGATTATGATTTAAATGAGAGTTACATAGCCCCAACGATTGTTTTAAATCCAAAAGAGAAATCACAAATAATGGAAGATGAAATCTTTGGACCAGTCATGCCAATCAAAACTGTACAATCTGTGGAAGAAGCTATTAATTTCATAACTGCTAAGCCACATTCCCTTGCATGCTATGTATTTTCTTCCTCCCAAGAGACTGTGGATAAAGTTATTAATTCAACATTTAGTGGTGGTGCTTGTGCAAATGATGTTATTATCCACATGTTGAATGAAACATTGCCATTTGGTGGCAGTGGTCCAAGTGGTCATGGAAGTTACCATGGTATCTATGGCTTTAAAGCATTTTCCCATGAGAAAGGTGTTATGTTAGTAGATAGCAAAGATGATGGTGGTGGTAGATATCCACCTTTTAAATAATTTTTTTATCATATATATATGTATTTTTCTCTATATATATTAATATATATATATTTAATTTAATGTATTATACTTAATGCAATAACTTATTTTTTAATTTACTCATGATAATTCCTATCATACTCTCCAGAAAGAAATACAATAACTGAAGACAAATCTATATCTCTAAATATATACGAGTACGAAGTATATATATATACATATAGATATATGTGCTTAAAATCTAAGTTAATAATATATATATATTTTAAAAAATAATTTTTCTTTCCGTGGAAAAATACTTATAATGCTCAATACTCAATCTCAGAAATAATATGTGTCAATCCTCTCAATCTAAAAACAGGATTTAATATCCTACTATTAATAAAGCTCTCATGCGCCGCCGCAAGCTAATACTCTATAAGCATAAGTAGGTCTGAATCCAGTATAATATATTATTATATATAATTTGTAATATAATAATCACCACCTATAGTGTGTGAGATAGAATTTATTGCCTCAGTTATTGTATTCTTTTGTACTTGTTATCATACATGTCTCATAGCTTTGCATTATTTTCTCTTCTATTATAATTGTTCGTTTCATCATCTTCTTCTTCCATAATATCTGGGCGACCACTTGGAAATAATGGCTCAGCTGCAGTAGTGCGTTCAATTTCCTCC
>JACLAD010008412.1_pt1 | contig 17352 bp, 17 predicted proteins | sample 8027901 | NCBI WGS metagenome assembly JACLAD01 (sample SAMN15725071, study PRJNA655200) | protist metagenome | isolation source: fluorescence activated cell sorting (FACS) single amplified genomes of... | place: Spain: Blaines Bay Microbial Observatory, Mediterranean Sea | collected 2016-07-05 | reverse complement strand
CCTACGATCTCGCCATCGCCCTCAATGCCTGGACGAAGGAGCCGGCTGACGGCGAGGCGCCGGATCCGGCCGGGCCCAGAGCGTTCCTTACGGGCTATGAGAGCGTCCGCCCCCTCGCCGGGGCAGAGCGCGATGCGCTGCCGCAGCTTCTGACGGGGGCCGCGTTGCGGTTCCTCCTCACGCGGTCTCACGACTGGCTGCACCGCGTGCCGGGGGCGCGCGTGTCTGTAAAAGACCCGCTTCCCTACCTGCGCCTCCTGCGCCATCACGAGCGCTTCCCCGAAGACTTTCTCGAGGCTTGAGTGATCGAAATCTACACGGACGGTGCCTGTTCCGGAAATCCCGGCCCCGGCGGCTGGGGCGTTCTCATCCTGCAGGATGGGAGCGAGAAGCGCCTTTCCGGCGGCGAAGGAGATACGACCAACAACCGCATGGAGCTTCAGGCCGCCATCGAGGCGCTGGCGGCATTCCCGGATGGCACGCCGCTGACGCTCCATACCGACAGCCAATACGTGAAGAACGGCGTGACGACCTGGATTCATGGCTGGAAGCGCAATGGCTGGAAGACAGCGGCAAAGAAGCCGGTGAAGAACCGCGACCTCTGGCAGACCCTCGATGGGCTCTGCAGTGCTCGCGCGGTGTCCTGGAAATGGGTCAAGGGACATGCCGGCCACCCCGGAAATGAAGAAGCCGACAGATTGGCGCGAGAAGGGATGGCGCCATTCGCCTGAGCTTGCCGTTGCTGCTATGTTCCGTTCCGAACGATAAAGGAGACGGACATGCGGAATCTCTTCGCTTCAGCGGCCCTCGTCGCGCTCGGCGCCTGCGCGACCCCGACGGGCATGGAGGCCGCCTCCCGCTTCGACAGCTTCGAGGCGGCCGATCCGGTGCAGCTCGGCGACTATGACCGGGTCTATCTCGCGCCGATCGCGGTCTCCGACGACATTCTCGATCGGCTGGACCGTCAGATCTATCGCGGCACGCGCGACAGCGAGTGGGCGATCGACGAGCGCACGATCGAGGCCAAGGTCGAGGATCTGCGCGAGGATCTGGTGGCGGAGCTTTCCGAGCGCGCCACGCTCGTCGAGGCGCCCGGGCCCGGCGTGCTGACGATCCAGCTGACGCTGACGGAGCTCGCATCGAACCGTCCCACCATAGCGGCGCTGAGCGAGGAGCCCTCCTTGAGCTTCCAGTCCATCTCCACGGGGGGCGCGGCCGTCGAGGCGCAGCTCCTCGAGGGGGATCGCGTGCTCGCCACGTTCGAGGACCGCAGCCGATTCAACCCCATCAACGATCCGGTGGTGCAGGCCGGCATCTGGACCGAGGCGGACCGCTATTTCCGCCAGCTCGGTGACAAGCTGGCCGCGCTTCTCGCCTGAGAACCGGTCAAGCGCGCGCAGATCACGGAATGCCCGTGATCTTGTGCGTCTGCAGCGACAGCCGCCATTTCGGGTGGCGGCGGCAATAGTCGACGGTGGCGGCGGTGTTCGCCTCCACCTCGGGCCCGTCCATCGGCTGAAGGAAGTGGTGCGCGAAGCGCAGATCCTCGAAGCGTTCGGGCGGCGCCAGGGTCTGCGGATAGACGAGCTTGAGCTCGGACCCTTCGGTCAGGACCAGCGGCGCATCGGCCTTGGGGCTGACGCAGATCCAGTCCAATCCCGGCGGCGCCTTTACCGTGCCATTGGTCTCGACGGCGATCTCGAACCCTTCGGCATGCAGCGCTTCGATGAGGGGCGGGTCGACCTGCAGGAGCGGCTCGCCGCCCGTGCAGACGACGTAAGGGCTGCCGCCACCCGGCCAAAGCGCAGCAACCGCGGCCGCCAGCGCTCCCGCATCGGGGAAGCGGCCGCCGCCGATCCCGTCCATGCCGACGAAATCGGTATCGCAGAAGGTGCAGACCGCCTTCGCCCGATCCTCCTCGCGTCCCGACCAGAGGTTGCAGCCGGCAAAGCGCAGGAAGACGGCCGCCCGCCCCGCCTGCGCGCCTTCACCCTGCAAGGTGTAGAAGAGTTCCTTGACCGCGTAGCTCACTCGCCCGCGCTCCGGCTCGCCTGCCATTCCCGCCAGCCCTTCGCCCGCAGCTCGCAGGCCGGGCATTCCCCGCAGCCATAGCCCCAGTCATGGCGCTGCCCGCGCTCGCCGCGATAGCAGGTATGCGTATCCTCGATGATGAGATCCGTCAGCGCCTGCCCGCCCAGCCGGTCGGCCAGCGCCCAGCTCTCCGCCTTGGTGAGTTGCATCAGCGGGGTCTCGACCGCGAGATCCAGATCCATGCCCAGGCGAAGCGCCCGGGCCTGTGCCTGCACCGCCTCCTCCCGGCAGTCCGGATAGCCCGAATAGTCGGTCTGGCACATGCCGCCGACGAGGACGCCCTGCCCGCGCCTGTAAGCGAGCGCGCCGGCGAGAACGAGGAAGGCGAGATTGCGCCCGGGAACGAAGGTGTTGGGCAGGCCGGAGGCTTCGGCTGCGAAGGCGACATCGGCCGTCATCGCCGTTTCACCGAGATCCGAGAGCGCCCCGAGCGCGACCCTGTGATCGGCGCCCAGCCGCTCGCGCCAGTTCGGGAACCCCTTCGCCAGCCGCTCCCGGACGACCTCCCGCGCCTGCAGCTCGACGGAATGCCTCTGGCCATAGTCGAAGCCGACCGTCTCCACCCGCTCGAAGCGGTCGAGCGCCCAGGCGAGGCAGGTGGCGGAATCCTGCCCGCCGGAGAACAGGACGAGAGCGGAATGGGGGTCGGTCATGCGGGGGGTCTAGCGGTCTTCTTTTTCGGGTGCACGCGCGCGGGCCGTTAAGCACGCGTTAACCGATGCAACCTAAGGTTGGAGCGTGTTCGGGGCGGGCTCACCTCCCTCACCCCCGCGCCGCTCTCAAGCGCTCTCTCCCCAGAGCGGCCGGACCGGCCCGAACCGCAGACGGAGCCCCGGGAGCCGCCCTAACTGCCGGGGCTCCGTCTGCCCCTCCTCCTGCCGCATCAGGCAGATCGTCCTCGGAATGACCTCCTCGATGCCCCAAGGAGAGCGACAGCGCGAGAACGATGCCCACAGCATAGAACGCCATCAGCCTGCGCCGCCCCTTTCGCGGAAGGCGCATGGGCAGATGGGTTGCCCCGACATAAAAGAGCGCTCCCGATGCCAGCCCGAGCAGCAGGCCGATCATGCTCTCGGTCATGCCGGACAGAACGAATTGCGAGGAGACCGCCCCGAGCGGTGTCGTCAGGGCCGCACCGGCCAGGGCGCCCAGAAGCGAGATGTTGGTTCGCACTCCCGCCTGCCTGAGCAGGGCGAACAGGATGACGCCCTCGGCGAATTCGTGCGCGATCAGCCCGATCGAGGCGACCCGCCCCAGGTGACCGTCATGCTCGAACAGGATGCCGTATTCGAGACCGTCGATGAAGGAATGCAGCCCGATGGCGACAACCGGCGCGATGGCCGCGCCAGCCGACCGCCGGAAGACCGCGTTGATCGAGAACAGCGCGCCGTAGCCCGCCAGCGCCCCGAGAGGCGCGAAGGCGCTCGCCCGCAGCGCCTCCGGGAACAGCGTGACCGCCGTCGTGACGAGGACGCCGGCCGCGAAAGCCGTGAAGTAGCCGCTATGCCGCACCGCCCAGTCGCCGCGCAGCAGCACCACCGCGACGCCGAGCGTGGCGATGAGGGCCGCAATGAGGCTCGCGAGAACGGCAGGGGGCATCTGAACGATCGGGTCCGGCATTCCACCTTTCGCGGCGATGGCATACCGTCCGCCTCCGCCCCTCCCCTGCCAGCGCGCGGGAGCATGAACAAGAGGCCGAGCTACAGGGTCACGCTCGGCACGGCAATTTGCCCGGCCGGGCGGCCCCGCTACCTTCCGCCGGGAAGAGCGGGGCCAGCGCCTCGCGGGAACGAGCGGATGGGCACCCGCAGTCCCGGAACGATGTCTGCGGAGTGGACCCGCCATGCGAATGGCGTGAGGATCTTGAAGACGAGAGAACCGACGAGACGGAGTAGACGTGGAAGCCCTCATCCTGCCCTTCGAGGGGCGCACGCCCCGAATTCACGAAACCGCCTTCGTCGCTCCCGGCGCAGTGCTCATCGGCGATGTGACGGTCGGCCCGGAAGCCTCGGTCTGGTATGGTTGCGTCCTCAGAGCGGACACCAATGCGATCCGCATCGGCGCGCGCAGCAATGTCCAGGACGGCTCGATCCTGCATGTCGACGCCCCTGATCACGGCGGCAGGCCGGTCGAGATCGGCGAGGACGTGTTGATCGGCCATCGCTGCATGCTGCATGGCTGCACGGTCGAGGATGGCGGCTTCGTCGGCATGGCCTCCACCGTTCTCGACGGCGCCGTGATCGAGGGCGGCGGCTTCCTGGCGGCGGGCGCGTTCCTCTCTCCGGGCAAACGGGTCGCCAAGGGCGAGATGTGGGGCGGCTTGCCGGCACGAAAGCTCCGCGATCTGAAGCCGGGCGAGGATCTCATGGCCAAGATGGGCGCCGCCCATTACGTCGAGGAGGCGAAGGCGCACGAGACCGCGCTCCGCGCGCATGCCACAGGCGCCAGCCGCGAAGCCCGGCCAAAGACGGTCTGAGGGAACACGACGTTTTCCGACGGCCCGCGTAGCGCTTGACCGGGCTCTTCCGCCCGACTATTCGTGGGCGGGTTGGGGCCGTAGCTCAGTTGGTAGAGCGCGTCGTTCGCAATGACGAGGCCAGCGGTTCGATTCCGCTCGGCTCCACCATCGATCTTCGGGGCGGGACGAGGGGCCGGGACGATTTCTGCATCAGCGTTGCAGCCTTCGGTCCGTTCCTCGTGAACGGCCTCCTGCTCCTCGCGGCCGCTGGCGCCGTACCAGCGGCGAGCGTGCCTTCGGCGCCCAAACCCGGCTATACGCAGACTGAGGAACGGCAGGTCTATCAGCCGGTCTATTTCCAGGACATCGCACCGCAGACGGCGGCGGACATGCTGTATGAGATTCCGGGCTTCTCCGTGCGGCGTTCGGGCGGCGGGCGCGGCCTCGGACAGGGCGGCACCAACGTGCTGATCGACGGGCAGCGCGTCTCGGGCAAGGGCAATGATCCCGTCGACATCCTCCAGCGCACATCCGCCGAAGCCGTGCTCCGTATCGAGATCGTCGACGCCGCCAGGCTTGGCATACCGGGCCTGAGCGGCCAGGTCGCCGACGTGAAGCTTTCCCAGACCGGCATGACAGGGCGCTGGGCCTGGCGCCCGACCTTCCGCACACGGCTCGAGCCGGACTGGTACAACGGCGCGGCCTCGATCAGCGGCAGGCTCGGCACGCTTGACTACACGCTTGGCTTCGACAATGGCAGCTACAGAAGCGGCAGCGCGGGCCCCGAACTCCTGGTCGGCCCCGAAGGCGCCATCATCGAGGAGCGGGAGGAGGATGCGCGCTGGTATGGGGACCGTCCCTCCTTCACCCTGACGATCGGCTGGGACCGCGAGAACGGACACGACGCGAACCTCACCGCCGGCTATGCCCGCAACGATACCGATGGCCGGGAGCGGCGGGATATCCTCTTCGCCGACGGCAGCACGGGGTTCAGGGATTATCAGCAGCAGGAGCGCGAGTGGAACGGCGAGCTCGGCGGCGACTATTCCCTCGACGCGCTAGCAGGCCGGCTGAAGATCATCGGTATCCAGAGCTTCGAGCATTCGCCCACCTCGGCACTCCTGCTCGAAACCGGGCCCGAGGGGTTTTCGGGCGGGGACCTCGTGACGCGAACGGTCGACGAAGGCGAGAGCATCCTGCGCGGCGAGCTCTTCTGGCAGACGAGCGACATCTCGACCCTGGAGGCGGCGCTTGAGGGCGCGTTCAACTTCCTCGACTCCGAGACGTTCACGACCGACATAACCGAGGCCGGCATCTTCGTGCCCGATGCCGCAGGCCTCGACACCGCCCGGGTCGAGGAGCTGCGCGGGCAGGCGAGCCTTGCCTTCAGCCGTCCGCTCGGATCCGTGGACCTCCAGCTCTCCCTGGGCCTCGAAGCATCCGAGCTCAGCCAGCCGGGAACGGGTCTGGACCCCCGGGTCTTCGTGCGCCCCAAGGGCTATGTCTCTGCCGCCTATGGCCTGACGAGCGACACCGACCTTCGGCTGCGCGTGGAGAAGCGGGTCGGCCAGCTCAACTTCTTCGATTTCGTCTCTTCCGTGGACCTCAATTCGGACAATCAAAGCCTCGGAAATCCCGACCTCGCTCCCTCCCAGACCTGGTTGACCGAAGGTCAGGTCGAGCAGCGTTTCGGCGACGAGGCGCAGGTGACGCTGCGAGCCTATTACGAGCGCATCCAGGACGTCGTTCAGCGGATCCCGCTGAGCGAGACGGCGGACGGTCCGGGCAATCTGGAACAGGCCGAAGTCTGGGGCGCAGCCGTCAACGGGTCCTTCCCAACAGAGGAATTTTCGCTTCCGGGCGGCGAGATCGACTTCTCGGCGAGCTTCCGCGAGAGCACGCTCGACGACCCCATCACCCTGACGTCCCGGGCCTTCAGCGGCGACCAGAAATGGGCCTGGGGCGCGAGCTTCCGCCATGACGTGCCCGGCACGCCCTATGCCTACGGCTTCGGTGCGAACGACCGGCGCGAGGCGCCCCGCTTCCGCTTCAGCGAGGTGGTCCGCCGGTTCGACGAACCCTTCGCCTATGTCTTCGCCGAGCATCGCGATTTCATCGGCACGAGGCTGAAGGTGACGCTCGGCAATGTGTTCGACAGAACGAACGAGGAAGAGCGCATCATCTATGGCGGGCGCCGCGACCTCGAGCCGGTCACCTACTCGGAACTGCGGGAGCGCAATTCCGGCGCGAATCTCAGGGTCGAGATCAGCGACACGTTCTGAGCGGGCCGCCGCGGCTCGTCATCCCGCTGGTCCTGAATGCTACGGGGGCGTAGAATGCTCCTCATGCGCATCACGGTTTCCTTCCTCGCCCTCCTCTGCCTGACGAGCTGCGGGCCGGACCCGCAGCCCGAGCCTACGCCAGCGCCGGTCGATCAGGCCGAAGCGTCCGCCACGCCGGCGAGAAAGACCCTCGCTCCCGTCCTGCCGAGAGAAGAACTCGCCTGCATTGCCCGTGCAGCCTATCACGAGGCGCGGGGCGAGGGGAAAGACGGCATGGCGGCGGTGGTGCATGTGGTGCTGAACAGGACGGACAGCCTCGCCTACCCCGATACGCCCTGCGCGGTCGTCGAGCAGGGCAACGGCCGGTCCTGCCAATTCAGCTGGTTCTGCGACGGCAAGCCCGACGAGCCTCGCAACCTGATCGCCTATGAGCGGGCACTGCGGGTCGCACGGGCCGCTGCCGCGGGCGAACTGGCGGATCCGACCGATGGCGCCACGATGTTCCATGGGCCGCAGGTGACGCCCTATTGGACGACGAGCGCGGAGCTGACGGCCACCGTCGGCAACCACAGCTTCTACCGGCTCGACTAGGCGCCGCGCCGGGCGAACTGAACGATCAGGTAGACGAGGGCCGCGAGCGCCAGCGGCACGATCAGCAAGCGCATGATCCCGAGAAACGGAACCAGGACGGAGAGGATCGCACGTCCCGCCACGCCGAAAGCGAGGCCGAGGGTGCCGACAATGCCGATGCAGAGATCCTCGGCAACCGGCCACACAGCGAGCGGTCCTGTCCCCTTGCTGCCCGACCACACCGAAAGGGCGAGGGCCAGGGCGAAGACGAGCAGGGCTTTCCGTTTGTCCATGTTCCAAAGATGGGAGCCCCCTGCCCGCCTCGCAAGGCCTCTATATTTCAAGAAAATCTCGGCCTGTGCGGTCTGGCCGCAGGAACGCGGGCCCCGGTTTGTACGTCTGTTCTACAGGGGCGAGGAGAGCAGACGGAGAAAGAACATGAAACTCGTTCAGATGATGGCCCTCGCGGCCCCCCTCGTCCTGACGACACCGGCCCTGGCCGACCACCACAAGTCCGAGGACAAGACGGCCATGTCCGCCGAGATGGACATGAACAAGATGTTCGTGAAGGCCGCCGCGCATTCGGGACATTTCGAGATCGAGAGCAGCCGCATGGCGCTCGACATGTCGGAGAACCAAGATATCCAGGACTTCGCCCAGATGATGGTCCGCGACCACACCCGGGTGAACCAGCAGCTGAAAGAGGCTGCCGGGATGGACGTGCCGATGGAAGCGGGTCCCGGGCAGGAACTGATCCTCGCCAGCCTCGAAGGCATGGAGGGTGACGCCTTCGACCGCGCCTATATCGAGAACCAGATCGTCGGCCATAAGATGACGATCGCTTTCTTCGAGAAGATGGCGATGTCGGGCGAAGGCGAGTTGGCGCTTTTGGCCGACCAGACGATCCCGACCCTGCGCGAGCACCTCACCCGGGCCGAGGAAATCGCGAGCGAGATGGGCATGATGTAGAGCGTGAAAGGCCGCCGGAACCGGCGGCCTTTTCTCTCAGGCCGCTGCCTCGGCGAGCGTCTCCCGGCCTATTGCGAAGCCTCGCACCGGGTGCCGGCTGCCGCACTGACGACTCCGGAAATGATGCCCTCTCGGTACTGCTCGAGCAGCACGGCGGCATCTTCACTCCCTGCTCGCGCCGCTTCGCGCAGATAAGCGAGCCCCTGTTCTTCGTCCGGCTCGACGCCCAGTCCGAACAGATGGATGCGGCCGAGGCTGAGGCCCGCGAGCATGTCTCCTGCGCGATAGGCCCTGAAGAGCCAGTCTCTTGCGGCGCAGACATCCTGCTCCACCCGCCAGTAGCAGTAGAGGAGCGCCGCGCCGAGCTCGTTCATGGCGGGAACGTGCCCCCGCTCCGCCGTTTCGAGCAGCACGGCTATCAGCCGGTGATTCCCTTCGGGACCGAGAAAGAGCGGATGCTCCGAGGCGATGCGGGCCGCGGCGGCCTCGAAGCGCGCGGAGGGCGGATAGCCCGGCAGCACGGCATCGAGAATTTCGCGCGTCTCCGGCGGCAGGTCGACCATCTTCGCCAGGGGCAGGCGGTCGGGGCTGTCGCAGTGGCCGTCTTCGAGGATGACGATCACCGGCCCCGACTGGCCAGCGGCCGGCATGGGCAGGAGCGATGCGAAAGCCGCAAGAAGGAGCGTGAAGCGGACCATCGCGCGAGGCTAGCCAAGCCCGGCGGCCGCGTGAACCGAGCGCTGCCGCTGCATGCCGCACTGGCCGCTTCCGCCCGGCGCCCCATAGTCTCCGCTCGACCGCCCGCGCCGCGGGCTATCGCTCAGGAGAATTCCATGCCTCTCGCCACGCTCAGCGCCGCGTCCCTCGCATTCCTCACCACGGCCTTCGCCGCCCAGCCGGCTTCGGACCCGTCCGCCGTGCCGTCTGGCACCTATGAGCTCGACCCCAACCACACCACGGTGATCTTCGGGGTCAGCCATGGCGGCTTTTCGACCTATCGCGGCAGCTTCACCGAGAAATCCGGCACGCTCGAATGGAATGCCGAGGACCCGACGCAGAGCACGCTCATGGTCACGCTGGGCGCAGGCAGCGTGGACAGCCCCGAGGCGGAGAGCCATTCCGGCAATGCCGACTTCCAGGAAGATATCTCGATCAACGCGCTCGGCGCCGACGAGCACCCCGAGATCACCTTCACCTCGACTTCGCTCGAGCGCACCGACGAGACCTCCGGCATCGTCACCGGCGATCTGACCTTCAACGGGCAGACGGCGCAGATCCAGATGCCGGTCACGCTGGTCGGCGCGGGCGAGATGATGGGCAGCCAGCGCATCGGCTTTTCCGGCACGACGACGCTGGACCGCACGCAATGGGGCTCGGACGCCTGGACCGATTTCGGCATCGGGACGGAAGTCGCCGTCACCATCGAGGCCGAATTCGCCCAAGGCGAGTAGGCGTCAGTCGGTCAGCGTCTCTTCGCCGCCGACGCATTGGAAGCCGTCCTCATCGACGGAGGCCACCTTGCCTTGCCCGCAGGTTTCGCGGGCGAGGTTGGTGCGCTCCATCAGCGTGGTCTCTTCGGACCAGTTGCTGCCCGCATCCACGACACAGGCGGAGAGCGGCAGGCAGGCGGCGGCGGCAAGGGCGAGTGGAAGGCGGGTCATGGCATCCTCGGATCTGTTTACCGTTAAACGATAAGGATGAGGGGAGCCTTGCGCAATGGTTAGGTTGGGAGTTTTGTTTTTGCTGACGCCTGCGGCGACGGCAGCGGAGCTGCCGGCTCGCTCCTGGACGTCGCTCGCTCCGCGGGAGCGGAGTGTGCAGGTGGCAGGCGCGTAGCGACTGTAGGGTGGATCATGATCCACCATGACGTTGGTGCCGCTCTCCTGATTTCGCGCAGCCGTCATCGCCCGTCCGAGCCGGTTTCGCGATAATCAAGGGTCCCGCGCGCGGCTTCCGTGCCGACGGAGGGTCTAATGATACTGTGTCGGCTCGGTTCGGGCATCCCACACCCTCGCCGCGCGCGGCGCGAGGCCCTTTCCGCTGTCTCCAGCGTCCCGCCGGGGCCCCTCCGGAGCTCGCCCGGCGCGTGCCATCCCCGTCACGTGTGACGGGCACGCAGGCTCCGCGGCGCCGGGCAGAGCGGTGATGGATCCCGCACAGCCCTCTCCCGGCACGAGAGAGGAGTATGAGCCGTGTGGAAGCGGCGGGGACAAGTAGGGTGGACCCGCGATCCACCATCCGGCGGCGGGGCTATGGCATCGCCGCGGTGGGCGCCTGCGTGCTGACGGGGGCGTCGGCGGCGATGCGCCAGACGCCGTCTTCGCCGAGCCGCCATTTCGCGAGGTAATGCCCCTCATCCGAAAAGCCCGGCGCGCCGATGCCTTCGGCGGGCGTGAAGCGCAGCGTGTAGGCCCCCCGCTCCATCGCCAGCGGGCCGCAGACATCGAGGTCCAGCACGTCGAGCGAAACCTCCCATTCGCCCGCCGCCACGGCCTGGGCCCAGCCCGCGGCGATGGCGGCGCGCCCCTCATAGGGCGGAGTGCCGGGCGGGTATTGCACCGCGTCCTCGGTGAAGTGTTCGGTATAGCCCGCGATGTCGCCGTCCTCCAGCGCGGCCAGCGCCTCGGCATTGGCCGTCTCGACCGCCTCCCGCGCCGCCGCCGCATGGGCCTCTGAGCCGCAGTCCCAATCGCCGCCCTGCGCGGCGAGCAGGCCAAGAGTGATTGCCGTGATCATCGGTCCCTCCCCCGGGTTCGGGCCGCAGGATGACAGCCCGCCGCGCCGCAGGAAAGCGCCCCCAGCAGCGCGGTGCTCCGTAGGGCGGCTGCCCCGCAGCGAACCCCGCCCCCGGCGAACGCCGTCGCGGCAGCCGCCCTACGGGCCCTGTAGGGTGGATCGTGATCCACCACGGCCCCGCCACCGGATGGTGGATCACGATCCACCCTACAAAAGGAGGAGCCCCGCCACCCGCGCTTCGAGCCCCTCCGGCGGGTCCTTCACGGCGAGCAGCTTGTCCCGCCCGCGCTCGCCTTTTTTCGATGGAGAGGGAGGATTTCGGCACGCCCAGCGCCTTCGCGATCTGCTTCAGCACGGCCCGGTTCGCCCGCCCGCCCTCGGGCGGCGCCGTCACCCGGACGATCAGGCGCGGCGGCCCGGCCTCCGCACCGGGATCATGCTTGCCGCCGACGGAGGGCAGAAGAGGCCCCTTCCTAGCCCGAAGGGTGATTGCTTCGCGCCGTAGGGCGGATGGCTGCGTAATCCACCCTACCGCGCGAAGAACACTGCTAAACCTTCACGATATAAAACGTAAAAGATACCGAACTTCTATTCCTCTTGGTCCTTATCCTCTGTCGATATACTCTGAACATCTTCTTCTGACAATATTTCTTGCGCAATAATCTCTTTTTTGAATTTTTCTAGTGCATGACTACCAACCAAATCGTTTTCTACATCGTATTCAGATCGAAGTATTTCTCTCGCTCTATCTTTTCCAAGTTGATCTATTATTGGCTCAATTACATTTTCGTAATTTTCATTTGCCTCTGCCCATGTTTTACTACCCGTGAACAACTCAACAGCCCTATCGATTATTCTAGGGTTAGTGCCGAAGGCGAACACCCTCCGCACGGCAGCGCTATCGAAGCCCCGCAGTCGCTCAACAGCAGCATCCTCTAAGAAATCGATTGACAAAGCCACATTAACTATACCGTACAATCGTTTTGAATTAGAACTTTTGACTAAGGTTTCGAGCTTTGTTTTCTCTGCTTGATCTAAATTCTCGACACAACCAGAAACGCGTTTGATGTATGGCAGTATCCATTCAACCTCCCCATCCTTCATGCGAAGTGTCAGATTTTTCAACTGGCTACAGACTCTCTCTTGAAGGTCCCCTGGCCTAGCAGCCACTAAAGCAACCACCCCATCTCGAGCATATATCTTGTGATAGTGAGGACTCGAGCTATCGAAGGCCCCAAAAACCAACTCGTCGCTAACAGCTCGCACTAGCGACACTTTGGCTTGGTCGACGCCGATGCCTCGCAAGACCTCGACTGCATCATCAGTGTTTCTTGGAAAGAAATTACTCGAGATCTGCTGTATAAAGATTTCGCTAGCCGCTTTTCCTTGGACAACACCTTGCGTGAGACTAATTCTCATCACCTCTACGATGTAATGCCTTACAAGGTCATCGCCTGGTCGAAAAATCTCTTCCGATGGACTCAGTGCGAGGTGGGCGGACTTATTTCGATCCGCTTTTAGACGTGATAACGTTTCGGCCTCATACGCATCGACGAACTCGAATTTCGTTTGCGATAGAGAGACGATTTCATTCTCGAAGGTTAGGGATTCGCGCAGCCCATTATTGTCTCCAGCATGAATCTTCGCAGTGAATTTATCCACACGCTCTATTTGCGCTTTAGCCTCCTTATCACCAGCAAGACTTAGTTCAGAGAGCTTCGCCACGAAGTCTCGACAGTATGCTGTCCATATTGCAACTATCGCACTTCGATAGGCGCCGCCTTCGTATGCTCGACATGCCTCCTCTGCCAACTTTCGCGGCTCCTCGCGTAGACATAATGGTAGCAGATGACGATAGTTGTTAGTTTCCATTCTGCCTCAACTTTACAACTCTTCTTGTGACACGAAACTATTCGTGGGCGGTTATACTCCAACTGCAGCGGCCTCTCCACCACCTATTTCGAGCATCACTATAAACAAGGCTGTACGATTCACGAACGCTCTGCGGTCGATCTGGGTGACGGGCCGCAAGAGCGTAGCAGGGTTCTACTCCGCCACATCCCCCGCCGTAACCGTCTCTTCCTCGGCCCGCTCCTCGCTCACATAGAGCCGTCCGCCGACCTCCGCATATTTCGCGCTCATGGTCTCCATACCGCGCTGGCGCTCGGCCTCGGACATCTCCTCCAGCGCGCGCTTCTCGTTGTCCCCTAGCCCGGCAGAGTAGTCGCGCACGTCCTGGGTGATCTTCATCGAGCAGAATTTCGGGCCGCACATGGAGCAGAAGTGAGCGGTCTTGTGCGCCTCTTTCGGCAGGGTCTGGTCGTGGAAGTCGCGGGCGGTCTCGGGGTCCAGCGAGAGGTTGAACTGGTCCTCCCAGCGGAACTCGAACCGTGCGCGGGACAGGGCGTCATCGCGCAGGCGGGCGGCGGGGTGGCCCTTGGCGAGGTCGGCGGCGTGGGCGGCAAGCTTGTAGGTGACGACGCCCACCTTGACGTCGTCGCGGTTGGGCAGGCCGAGATGCTCCTTGGGCGTCACATAGCAGAGCATGGCCGTGCCGAACCAGCCGATCATGGCCGCGCCGATGCCGCTCGTGATGTGGTCGTATCCCGGCGCGATGTCGGTCGTCAGCGGGCCGAGCGTGTAGAACGGCGCCTCGCCGCAGACCTCGAGCTGCTTTTCCATGTTCGCCTTGATCTTGTGCATGGCGACATGGCCCGGCCCCTCGATCATCACCTGGCAGCCATGCTTCCACGCGATCCCCGTCAGCTCGCCCAGGGTCTCGAGCTCTGCGAACTGGGCCCGGTCATTGGCGTCGGCGGTCGAGCCGGGGCGCAGGCCGTCACCCAATGAGAAGGTGACGTCGTAGGCGCGCATCAGCTCGCAGATCTCCTCAAAGCGGGTGTAGAGGAAGCTCTCCTTGTGATGGGCGAGGCACCACTTGGCCATGATCGAGCCGCCGCGCGACACGATGCCGGTGACGCGGTCCGCCGTCAGGTGGATGAAGGGCAGGCGGACACCGGCATGGATGGTGAAATAGTCCACCCCCTGCTCGCACTGCTCGACCAGCGTATCCATGAAGATGTCGAAGGTGAGGTCTTCGGCGACGCCGCCCACCTTCTCCAGCGCCTGGTAGATCGGCACGGTGCCGATGGGCACGGGCGAGTTGCGGATGATCCACTCGCGCGTGTTGTGGATGTTGCGGCCCGTGGAGAGGTCCATCACCGTGTCCGCGCCCCAGCGGGTGGCCCAGACCATCTTGTCGACCTCTTCCTCGACCGAAGACGCCACGGCGGAGTTGCCGATATTGGCGTTGATCTTGGTCAGGAAGTTCCGGCCGATGATCATCGGCTCGGCCTCGGGGTGGTTGATGTTGGCGGGGATGACCGCCCGGCCGCGCGCGACCTCGTCCCGCACGAATTCGCCGGTGACGAATTCGGGCAGTTCGGCGCCGAAGCCCTGGCCGTCCTTGAGCGTTTCCGCGGCGGAGGCGAGCGCTTCCTGCCGGCCCAAATTCTCGCGGATGGCGATATATTCCATCTCGCGCGTGACGACGCCCGCGCGGGCGTATTCGAGCTGGGTCAGCGGGCCGTCGCCGCTCTTGCGCAGGGGCGCGTTGCGGACGGGGAATTCGCGGGCGAGATATTTGCCGGCGGCGCCGCCATTGTCCTCGGGCTTGACCTCGCGGCCGTCATATTGGGCGACGCCGCCGCGCTCGGTGATCCAGGCGGTGCGCTTGCGGGCGAGGCCGGCCTCGACGTCGGGGACGAAGCCTTCTTCGGTATAGGGGCCGGAGGGGTCGTAGACCGGCAGGTCGGGCTCGTTCGCGCTTTCGTGCACGGAGATGTAGCGGACGGGGGCGGCGACGTCCTCGAAGCGGGCGGAGCGGACATAGCGCTTCTCGCTCGCGGGAAGCGGGCCGGTCGTGACCTTGGGGGTGGAGAACTCGCTCTGGAAGGTGGGCTTGTTCATGGTCGTGTCTCCTCTTTCGAGGGGACGCGCGGGAGGGAGCGTGCCCTTGGTTCCGCCGTCCCTACGCCGGTGTCAGCCGGATCAGGTTCGAAGGGTAGCGTCTCAACCCCGCTCATCGGGGTGCCCCTCGGCTGACGGCAGGCTAGTGGCGCGCGGAGCGTCCCGCAAGGACGTCGTCTGTCAATCGGCGGAAGGCCTTGGCGAGGATGCGGGCGGTGCGCCGCCCCTCCGCCACCGGCAGGCCACCCGGCGGCCAAGCGGGCGTGTTGGCGACATCGACGATGTAGATGCGGCCGTCATGCCGGTCGCGCAAAACGTCGAGCACGCCGTAATCGAGGCCCATGGCCGCGCAGAAGCGCGCGATCTGCGCGATCTCTTCATTGCTGAAGACCTCTTCGGCGTTGCGGGCGGTGACGGAGGTGTTCTCGGCCGCCGCGAAACGCTTCTCCTCCGGCCGCCGCTTGACGAAGACGAGCGGGATGAACCCGCCGCAGACATAGGTGCGCAGGTCGCGCGCCTCGCCGTCCTTCACCGTGTCGACGAGGCGTTCATAGACGGCGTCTTCGCGGATCTGGCCGGGACCGAGCGGGCCTTGCAGCAGGCGGCCGTCATGCCGGTAGTTCTCGTCGGACTTCTCGACGAGCGGGCCGTCATGGGTCAGCGGGTCGACGGCGAGGGCATAGCCGAAGACGCGCTCGAAGATCCGCTCGACATGGCGCTTGGAGATGTCCTCGCAGGCGCGGTTCAGGATGGGCACGCCGCCCGCGACATGGGGCAGATCCCCCTCCCCGAAACGGATGGCGAGGTCGTGGGCGGCGCCCTTCGCCGCCTCTTCCGCCGTGACGATCCGGTCGCCGTTGAGGGCGCAGAACAGCGTCAGGGCCTGATAGATGGAAGGGCTGCGGGGGGTCGCAAGAATACGCAGGCGCGGTGCGACCCGCTGGCGGAGCGCCGCGGAGAGCGGCTCGACATAAGGCGCGACCTGGCGCGCACGCCAGCGCATGCGGCCGATGACCTCAGGTGTTTGCTGCAAACCCTCGAACCACGTTTGTGGCATTCAAGCCCCGACCGCCTTGCCCTCTCCCGGCACCCTCCACGGTGCAAGGTTCGTACCGTTTTCCAAATAGATTAACTTTCGGCCGCGTCGAGTAACAAACTGACAAAATCCGCGAGCGTCTCGCGGTCGAGCCAGCGCACCACCGCCACGAGGTCGTGCTCATAGTCGATGAAGACCATGTTTGTGCCCGCGCCGAGATAGGCCACGGCGTCCTCGCGCGCCGCGGGGAAGCGCTCCTGCCCGGTGTTGAGGAACCAGTTCATGTAGCCATAGCCGGGCTCGGGACCGGTCGGGGTGGTCGCGCGCTCGACCCATTCCTCCGACAGGATGCGCTCCCCGCCCCATTCCCCGCGCCGAAGGCCCAGGAGCCCGAGGCGGGCGAGGTCGCGGGCGGAGACGAACATGCCGCCGCCCCAGTGCCCGCCGCCGGAGACGACCTCGACCTGTTTCCCGTTCAGGTCGATTGTGGAGTTCTCATAGCCCTCCCAGTGCCAGTCATCGGAGGCGCCGATGGGGCCCATGACCTCCTGCTGCAGAACCTCAGGCAGCGGACGGTCCCAGAGATGGGTCAAGGCGAGCGCCAGCGCATTGACGCGCACATCGTTGTATTCCCACTGCGCGCCCGGCTCGGGCGGTCCGGCGGCGAGGTCGGACCAAGGCTCCTCGCCCTGCGGGCGGTCGGCCCACCACGGCTTGCCCCAGAGCGTGCCGATCCAGCCAGAGGTCTGGCGCAGCATCTGGTCCCAGGTGATCGGGCGGTTATGCGGCAGGGCGAAGTCCTCGGTCGGCGGATCGATCGCGTCCAGCATTGCGGCGTCCGGGTCGAGCATTCCCCGGTCGAAGGCGAGCCCGGCCGTGTGCGAGAGGAAGGTCTTGGAGATCGAGAAGGTCATGTCGACCGCATCCGTCTCGCCCCATTCGGCGACGATATAGCCGTCCTTCAGGATGATGCCGTTCGATGCCGCGCGCGGCTCGAACGGGCCGATGGGCGAGGAGAAGGGCTCGCGCGCCCAGGTCAGCGGGACGGTCAGCGAGAGATCGCGGACATCGGCGACCTCGGCCAGTTCGGGCGGGAAGCTCGTTTCGTTCTCGATGGCGAAGTCGATGACGGCCTGAAGCTTACCGGGGTCGAGGCCGAGGTCTTGGGGCGCCCGGGTGTCCCAGGCGGGATGAGCGCCGGGGACGTAGGCCGTCTGCGCCTGCGCCGTGCCGAAGAAGAG
>JACLAD010005104.1_pt1 | contig 17352 bp, 19 predicted proteins | sample 8027901 | NCBI WGS metagenome assembly JACLAD01 (sample SAMN15725071, study PRJNA655200) | protist metagenome | isolation source: fluorescence activated cell sorting (FACS) single amplified genomes of... | place: Spain: Blaines Bay Microbial Observatory, Mediterranean Sea | collected 2016-07-05 | reverse complement strand
CAAAGGGGTAGGAAATCCTCCAAGAATTCCTCAACATCACGGAACACCTTCAGCTTTCAGCCATCAGGTTGAAGAAGTTGAAGCTTCGTTGCATCCTTCCTTAGCTTATATTCTTTTCATTCAGAACACGCCTTCAGAAATGATAGCGTCATCATCATCGTTCATCATTACCTTTACCTCTCAGTAGTTTCAAAATCTTACGTGGATCATCAATTTTTTTGAAGATAACAATGATAGTTGGTAACAGCACAGCACTCATTACTCTTCTACCCGCAAACAAGGGATTTGAGGCTATCCCTAACAATATTTCAATAGCAATGAGCCATATAACAATCCACTCAAGTCTACCACTATTATTTTCAGCTACTTGAGCAGTTAACACATCTAATAATTCTCTAATCACACTAACCCTTGAGTTCAGCAGAGAAACCCTTTCATCTACTTCCAAATATTTCCTGGTATATTCGTAAGGTGCCTTGTACTCCTCATCATCCCACAAGAAGTCAGGTGTGTCTAAAATGGATGAAAATAAATTTACTTCCGTTTGCTCAACAAACAAGATACCAATTAGAGTATTTAATTCTTTTTTGCTTGCTGTAATTTTCCCTTTTAAGGCCAGCTCCCTTGGCAAATATCTTGTCGACTCTAATGAACGCAATACTCTTGATTCAAATACGAAAAGCTTACTAGATTGCGCCATGGCATAGCTTAATGCTAACTTTTCCTCCATTTTCAATGATTTCATCTTTATACGGTCAAATTTTATAGGTCTTTGTGGGTTTGATTTTCGATCTATTTGGAATTCCATGGAGTCAGTGCTAGACTCGAGCTCCTCGGGATTATTGGGTTCTTCTACGAATGGTGCAAGCTCATCCAAAGCTGCACGCTCCTCTTGCTCTGAAAGACCCCAGAATACCACACACCCATAATCAAAATAAAACACATCTTGTGTGGCCATGAGCATCGCATCCATTTGCTTTGCCAATTCTTGCTGTGATTGAGCGTCGGTGTCATCACTACCTTCTAGCTGCTGCTGTCCCTGGGACCAATAGTTTATTGCCATCGCATATGGCTGATTCAACACATTCACAATAGAAAAAGGATAGACAATATAGAGTGTTACATGCGATACAAGACAAAGATAAAGATGTGCGAAGCATATTCTTGACGATACCTACCTTGACATAATCAGACTCCCCTGAAGACCCCATAGAGCCTTGTACTTGCGTGCTTACAAACATTGGCTCATTAGATATATGCAGATACTCTTCTGAATCACTTCTATCCAACTTGAGTGCCATTCTGTCTATTATATCGTCGACCATAAGTTCAGACCCTCCTGTTCCAAATCCTCGTCTGAAGACATGCGCTCGAAGTTCAGGTAGATTGATACTACTTCCGACACAATGGACAGATACGCGACCTGTTTTAGCTTGCTCTATATGTTCTTCTGTTGTAGGAAGTTTGGGCTGTATAGACCGACGAGAAGGAGGGCCGAGCTTCCTGTTACTACTAGGTTTTGGAATAGGGATTTTGGTTCTAGGCAACTGACCCTGACGACCTTTCCATGACCCCTCACAAGCAATCCAAAGTGACGTCAATACCAGGGTAAGGACGTTCCTCCCCAAATGCATACTCTCTTTGTGATGCAAGAGATGGTTTGTGTCGCATCCCTAATCTCTCGAAGAGTTTTGATCACCATCACTATGCACTTTTGAACATGCTTTTTGATGCATTTCAATCTTTTCGTGCGTCGTATAATTAGGGGTACCGTCTCTAATGTTGTGCTGCTGTGTTGGCTGCTGCTGCTGGCTGCTGCTGCTGCATCTCTCTCTCTGCTGCTGCTGCTGCTGCTGCTGCTAGCTCTGGCTGTGTGGTGGTGTTCTAGTAAAATATGGAGGCGGTATGGTATTGACGACATAGGTACCGTACCGACCAACGAGCAAGCAACATGACACAAACACAAGGCGGAAGAAGGTGTAAACGTTCAGTGCACTTGTTGGGGTATAGATAGTGGTCATGATACTTCCACGTGCAGTTATGTACGTGGTATATCAGTGCTTTGTAGTGTTGCTCGTGCAGCACCTACGAAGCACCAACCTAATCTCCTTCTTGTTCTCTAGAAGCGCTATCACGCCATTGTTTGCTTCATCCGCTCCTTTGTCTAATCCTCTTCTGAATGACACTGTGGTGCATAAAGTGATTCCTGAATACTTTGATAATAAGCGTCACTTTCGGAAGTTTCAGGAATCTGTGCCGGAAACGTTGCATCAGGTTCCCATCATTACTCTTAAGCACAAACACCCACAATGTTCGATTTCTTTCAAACAACGTTGGTCAACAAGTGTTGGTAGCAGTGTATACAGCACTCCAGTGATTTTTCCAAGTGGGCAAGAGGGTAAAAAGCAAATCTTTCTCAATACTTTTTATGAGTTTGTGGAAATTATCGGCCAAGATGGATACAAGCCTTGGGGATGGCCGCTGGCGTTTGAAGGTGACATCTACTTGTAGATTCATCATGTACATGTCATGCATCAAAACCTGTTATATATGTACATTGAAATGATGCACCACTTATTGGATGATGCTTATTTATTTCATCATTTTCAATTCTTACTTATTGATTTACATGCTTACTTTGAATTTTCTTTCCACTGCAGGTGCCTCGTTCCAAGGATCTCCCCTCCTCTTTGATATTGATGGTGATGGATTCAATGATTTAGGTGCTGCAGATAAAGATGGAAATTTATATTGGGTTCGTATTGGTACCTTTGGACAATATCTTGATGACTATCATGTGCGAATACCTAAATTAAAGATTCAAAGGGACTGGTTCAAAAATCTTGATCCAGAATATATTGACAACTTCGTGATGACCTCAATGTTTCATCACGATGAAAGCAGTGAGGGTAGGAGTAAAAAAGCAAGAGTAGATGGTCTCTCTGTTGTTAATCAAGCAAGCTATCCTGAAGCAGGTTCATCTTCTTCCAAAAAGGAATGGTCAGAGCACTTTCATGAGAGACGACGATTGGAGGCCGATCATGTATTAGATAATTTTGAAGAGGAGTTCAAAAGGGGCTTTGAAATGGGCAAAGAGGCTAGTGAAAAGTATCATGGTAAGTCAAATATATTTGCGAATGTATTTATGATGTACATTGTGTGTTTTTAAGGTATATCCATTTGATGATCCCCCTCCCCACTACCACCTCCGCACACACAATACCCTATCTGTAGCCGGGAACGGTGGCGATTCAGAGAAAGATAGTAATAACCCTGATGGATTTGAGCCTATTCAAGACGACGATGTCCATAGATTCCATGGTGATTTTCAACATCTTGATATTCCCTCAGGTTTAAATGGCACAACAGAGCGGGAATGGATCGATCACGGTGAGCACGATTATCCAGGTATGACGGATGACTATGTAGCTATGAGAGGCCGAGAAGAGTATTACTACCATTATGGCAGAAGACATCGCATACATTCAGCATATATGGATGATTATTTTGGAGGCACAGGTAGGAAAGTATATTTATAAATGTTTCATCTCAAAATCCTTTCCTTATTGTGATAACTTGATACACTGTTTCCGTTTTTTCCAAGGAGGCGAACACCTGGACAGTGACGAATTCGTATATGTAGATGCACATGTGTTGGGCAAGCCAACTTTAGCTGATGTAAATGGGGATGGTATGACAGTAATTTCTACATGATTATATGTCACTCTTACTTGTGTACAGAAAGTCTAATAACCTTTCATGTACCGTTTCTCACCGATTACAGGTCACCACGATGTGGTCATGGCAGTATCATATTACTTTGATAAAACAGAATATGCATCCCGTGGGGATATTGATTTTGATACTACTATGTATGTTGCCGGTGGCATTGTTGTGTGGGATTTAAAGAACCAGAATTGGGTATGTATAATCAATCTTTGTTTTTTTCAGATTCGGATTTTGTCTATGACAAATTTCCTTTTTCTTTTGCCTCTTTTTATTCTGCCGCAGGCATGGACTGTCCATTTAGATCTCACTACAGATCATACCAAATTTAAGGCTCTTATTCATGGCGATCCTGTAGTAGCTGATTTAAATAGTGATGGGAGGAATGAGGTGATTATAGGTACTAGTCTGGGGCTGTTATATGTATTGGATGGTGAGACAGGCTTTGCTAGAAGGTTCTTCCCAATGCAATTCCACTCCATTCAAGCTACAGTTGCTATAGCTGATGTCAAAGGTGGTGGAGATTTAGAGATGATTGTAGCTGATATGGGCGGTAATTTAGTTTTAGTGGATCTGGATGGTGAAGTTTTGTGGGATAAACAGCTGGATGGACCACTTCCTCACACACCAACAGTTGGAGATGTCGACGGGGATGGGGAACTAGATATTGTTGTTGTGAGTGTGACTGATAGCTGTAGTCATGTGTGGGCCATACGAGGTTCTGACGGGGTACCATTGGATGGTTATCCTATTGCTTTACCTCATGCATCTGTGGCCTCGGCACCATCCCTTCTGGTAGATCTTCATATGCATGATTCTTACAAGAAAGGAGCGGCTACAATAGGCACTATAGATCCGCTTTTATATTCGGATGAAAATCTACCTCCGTGGTTACACTCTACTGCTGGACACCTTCCTGTGAATGCCCCGAGTACAGAAGAAGAAGAGAATGAGAAAAAAGCTATGAGAGGACATAAATCGTCCTCCACTAGCAAGAAAACAAATTTGGGATTGCACATTGTTGTACCATCTCATGATGGACATGTATATGTTATCGATGGAAAAATGAAATGCGCAGGTAAGACGAGTAAGAAGTTTTTACTTGAATGGACCAGTATCTTTTTATTTGTTATCATTATTATGATCATTATCATTATTTTGTAATATTTGCATCATAGAGCGTATTGATACAGGTGAGCATATCTACTCAATGCCTCTCGCTGATGATGTGACAGGCGATGGTTACATGGATATTATCATTGGCACCATGAATGGTCAGGTACTAGTTTTAGAAACATTGATACCATATCATCCTATGAATGCATGGTCGAGTTTTCCGAAAGACCGGGGCAACGGTTTTACTCATGGCGCAACAGGTATTTCTGTCCCTTTGTTCCAAAGGAGGTCATTTGAACAAGTATCGCAGGTAAAAAGTGGTAATGTCCTTCCAATGACTATTGACATTTGGGATTTAAACCATAAGGATGCTGAGAAGCAGTCATACATCGTAACTGTAAGTAGGGGTACAAATACTGCTGAGGTCTTACTTAAGGAAGATTTCACTAAGCCTGGTAGATACGTTTTACAGATCCCAGTGGTCCCTCCCGAAGCCATGAATTTGGTGGTAGGTATGAAGAATGAGCACGGTCAATACTTTGAAGACATTGTATTCGTTTCTGTGAGCACTCGCTTCTATGTGTGGATCAAATATCTCATTGTCGCACCTGTTATACTGTTTGTCACTCCCTTGTTATTGATGAGAGGACAAAGCAGATAGACAGAAGTGTAGGGTACCAAATGAAGCTAAAAACATGTGCTTCTACTACTAGAAGCAGAGGAAGAGGCAGATGTGGCTCCGTGCTAGCAACGTCACAGAGATGCTTTTACCTACTTTTACAGGGTAGAGGTAAAAGTTTAGAAGAGAATAGCTAGTCTAAGTCTGGTCGGCCAGTCTCTACTGCTCTATAACTACTTTATTACTATGCCTAAAATCTACAATTGAAACAAAAACGGACTAAAAGCTAGAGGCTAGAGGTGCTTCTACTCTTCTACTTGTACTTGTACTTGTACTTGTACCTTGTACTTGTACTTGTGTACCAACTACCACTACCAATACCAACTACCAACACTTACTAACAACTACTTTAACTTTAACAACTAACACTAACAATGCCAAAGACGGCCGTGCGCACAAGGCAGAGGCAGTGGAGCGGCGCCAGCCAGAAATAGAAATATGTGAAGTAGATGATAAAGATACATGATAGAAGTAGTCCAGAAGCTAGAAGGCATTGGCTACTGATACTGATACAGTAGGTCTACAACTACTACTGCTACTACTACTACCGTCCGGTACTACTACTGCACTCCCCACACACGTACATATGTACTGCCTGCCTCACCTAAATATGTGGGTTTATGATGTGTCTACCTCGCGATTCTGCGATTGTGATCTGCCTGCCTCACTCCACTACACCTGTACCTACTACCATACGAAATTCGAAGTGTTTGTAGAAGTAGTTGTAGTACTACAATCTTTATTGCATGATTTAGATCTACACTGTCATTTGGTTGAGAAGGGCAGAATCTCCCAGGCCTTTCGTAATATAACCATCTTTCTTCAGATGCAGCCACAGTCGATCCCCATTATGCGACACACAATCTCTCACTGGTGTTAATTCCCCCAATTGTTCAAATACATCAAGAAACAAATGAAATTCTAATCCAACCAGAGGCACTGTTGCGAAGAAATAAAGCACCTGTGGCCAAAAAAAATAAGGCATTCGCGCCCTTAATGACGAATAAACACATTATAACGGCACCAAACACTGACGACAATATCACATTGTAAGTGTTCTCTTCAGACCTCATGCATACATATTATAATCATTCTTCGCCTGTGTAAATGGAATTCTTGTGACTGGCTTTGCCCTGATGCCAATAATTCTTGGATTTTCCTGCTTCTCTTACAGAAGCCATCGAGCTATCACTCTTGACGACATCTCCATTACTTGGTATCACAATTTTGGTTTGTTTGTCATTAATATTGTACATATTTTTGAATGTTGGTACTGGTGGTGCTTTCATACTACCGTAATTGTGCCGTGTTGGAGCAGCCGTGGGTACGAAGGTCCACTCATCTGACAGGAATGATGCAAATACCATGTGTAGTGCGTCACCATTGTTACCCCCCCTGAAAATTATTCACACAAGCACGTTATTTACAAAAAGAATGAAGCAAGAATGAAAAGGACAGGATGAAAACATACCATCCCCATTGCATAATGGGAGCAAGCTCTCTCATATTACGTCTCTTTGTTTCTACCTCTTCATGAGTGATTGCAGCTACATATCGTAGCAGCTGCTCACCATTATCATGTATGGCATCTTCCACAACTACCACACACTCCTCGAGTGGAATATCTTGAAAAGCCAAGCCTTTGAATAACTGCTTGTACACCTCTGCCACAGACGTAGGGATGACTGGTATACAGCCAAACATCCATGAATCATAAAATGCTCTCCTAGTAGGAGTATCTCCTTCCGGCTGCCAACTAAATATGGAATTCACATATAAGTCCCATGCTTCTTTCATGAATGCAGAACTTGCTCTATCTTTCATATGTCCCTCACCTGCCCATCTAGTATTGTCTTCATGTTCTCTGGTCTTCCTATCTGGTGAGAAGAAAGGATACTTGATGGTCTTGTCAGCTAAAATCTGGAAGTCTCTGGGCTTGCTCAAAGCTCTGTAAATGCCATCAAGCACACTCTTTCTGCCTTTTCTGGCACTACCAAAATACGTTAAGAGAATGTCTCTGTCTGGGTGTATGTTCCATGGCTTGTGACCAGGCTTTGGATGAGGATAATATACAGAGTGGACATATGGCGCCATCGTAATACATCGAGGGTCCTTGTAATCTGTATCCCAGTGGTCGTTATTCATATCTGCAGGCTCAATAAAAAATCCAATAAATTCACATCCTTTAAACTTTGATCGATACTTTGGAACTACCTCAAAGCGTACAAGCTGTCTGTAGTCGCGATCAAAATAGAAGGTACGATTGATGCCTTTTCGATCAACATGCGTCTCTTCCTCTGCACCAAATTTGCAGCGAGGATAGCAAAGCATAGCTTCATTTATATTTTGTGTATATAAATGGTAATCTTGGGTTAAACGTCCTTGTATGTAATGAGGATCACTCTTGTACTCATCATGATTGTATAGCCATGCATGCAATCCTTGGAAAAACTTGGTGTCCTTGACATTCACGATATTACCTACATGCGCAAGTACATGTCCCTCAGGTTTTTTATATACAAAGTACTCCTTGGGTACATACACCTGTACACTTCGTCCCAATGTAACCATCTTTGTTACGATGGCAGGCAAATGAGCATCGTCTGGGTATTCCTCCGGGTAGTCAACACTAGCCCCTAAAGAGTAGTGGCGAACAAGAACTAGGGAGAAAAACATCAACCATAGACCAGAGACATTCATAAGCGCAGTTATGACCTACAAAGAAGCAAATCTAAGAAGACTAAGGTGTAATTCGCCTGTGAAAATGATGTTGGCACTTGATATTAGTGCAACTATCTCGCTGTATGTGCAATGCTCTGTGCATGCAGCTGCTGTGTGTGATCTTCGATCGGAAAAAACCAAAAGTAAGTATTTTTTAGGTACAGCGGGTACTACCTAGTGGCAACTAGCATTTACAGGTTAGGTACCAGCAGTACAGCAGCATGCAGCAGTACCTAAGTACCCTACTTGCAGTACTAGGTACTACTTATCTTACTAACTTCCTTCTTAATCGATATATTTATTCGTAGTTTTATTAGATAAAAGAGGAGGCAAATTTGGAATTAACTTCCAGCTATTCATCGAGAGAGAACTGTTCAGCGATTCAGATTTAACCCCCTGCTATGCTAAACTTCCATTCATCGAGGATAAATGAGTGGCAAATTCGGCAATGCTAGCGGCAACAAGGGAGGTAGGAGGTCTCTAGTTCAACCTGCTACCTCTCGCAATCGCTCCAGTTTCGTGTCCCCTCGCAAGCAGCGGGATATAGATTCTGGGAACGCCCAAGTGGATAATAACAAGAGCATCGTATCCACAACTGATACTGCATCAGCGAAATCCATGACAGCGAAGGATGATGATGTGGTAGAAGAGGGATCTATAAGAGATAAAAGCGATTCTTTTGCAAGCGGCGCTGCCTCTATCACAACACAAGAGCCTGCAAATGAAGACATACCCAGAGAAACCCGCAGCGACGAAATCGAGACCACAGACGCAGTCCCTGCAACAACTGAAGCTGCTCCAGCAGACATGATGCCCAGAATAGAAGCTGTTGTAAAACCAGAAAGAATTCAGAACAAGAAGGATGTAAAGGAACGAAAGATGGGAAAGATTCCCACGAGACTACCCCCTGATTATCCACCGCCAGCTGAAATCTTCAGAACTTCAAAGTTATTTTGGCAGGTCAAAATGACTTTGGATATACACTTGTTTTTACACGAGAGCAAAGAGAACGTACTTGAAATAGTAGCACTGAGTGATAATGGCGATATATTTAGTAGGAGCTATCTAAACTACGAGCTAGTGTACAGGTTCATGAAGCTTGTGGAGCAAGAAGAAGAAGAAAAGAAACACATAGATGAACTGGCTGCAAAGATGCAAAGTCTAGCTTCTACCAAAAATAGCAACTCTTCCTATAAAGATAGCGCTAGACTGAGTGCTCTGGACTCCTTGAAATTGCAGAACGATATTGAGACAGCGAAGGCGTCGAGTGAGCGGAAAAGAATGGAGCGAAGGACTTTCGACGAAGATTTGAAAAAGAAGAATGATAAAGAATATAAGGAGAAGCTGATCAAAAAATTATGTGATCATATTATAGAGAGACTTAAGATAACTGAAGTGATTTCAAAAAAAGAGGACGACATCATTATAAAGGATGATGATGACGATGAGGAGGGTGAGGAAACCACTGCTTCTCCATGTAATAATACATCCACATCGTCATCGATAACAGCACCAAGTATTGTAAAGCGATTGGAGTATGTGGCTAGACAGAATGAAATGGAGCTCTTCAATAATTATGCTCTATCCGATAAGGATGGCAAAACCGATAAGGGTAAGGACGGCATAAGCTTACAGGTAACTTCATCTGAAATTCCATGGTACATTAAACCAGCAACAATTAAAAAGAAAAAAATGTCGACGATGCAAGAACGCGATGCAGTTATTAATGCTCTTAGCGCCGAGAGAGCTATGTTAAAACAAGCGACGAATGTGGCTGAATCTGCGACTAAATTGATCGGTATGTCCGTACAGGCAATGACCGCTGCAGCGAAGAGAAGTTCGTTTTTGAGGACATCCAATTTTAGTAAATGGAGGAAAAAATGGATATGGGCCATCCGTAGAATTATCGCGCAAATAGCAGTGGCAAAATATGAGGCTTTGTGGGTAGCATACTGTAAAAGAAGAGAAGAGGGGTTAACGTCTATAACTGATCGAGCAGGTTTGAGTATACTTGTAGTTGATGACACCTTCACAGTTTTGAAGAAGATGAAGCACGCCCTTGAGAATTGTAAGCATAATGTCACAATTGCTGAGAATGGTATGGCAGCATTTAAATCAATGAAAGAAAAGATATTTGATTTGGTTCTGATGGATAAAGAAATGCCTACCATGAATGGTTTACAAGCAACTAAAGAAATAAGGGCCTTTGAGCGGGAAAATCCAGAGAAAAAGAGGCAGTTTATCATCTGCCTGACAGGAGAGATTGAAGGAAAGGACAATGAGCTTCTAAGCAAGATTCGTGATTATGGTATCGATGGATTGATGATGAAACCGTTCAGCGTGCAAACTCTTGATCAGATTCTTGAAACATTGTCTAATGAGAGAAAAGCTTTACTGCTCAGCGCAGAGAATAATGACAACAAGATGGATAAGAATAAAGAAGATGAAATGAGATCAGCTCAAATGATTGAGGCTTCAGATTGAGTCGACACTGAGAAGTTGGAATAGTTTAGGGTAGATGCAGAATTTTAGACTCTCTGTATACTAAGCGCGACATGCATGTATGTATGTGGCAGTATACACGCAGCCAGCGCCAGTACCAGCACCAACACCACTGGCTGACAACCGACAGGTCAAAGTCGAAAACTAACAAGATATGCATTCCCCATTTCCCCAAGAAAACATTGGAGAGACTACTACTACCTACTACTACTACTACCTACTACTACTACTACTTCGAAATAGAAGATAGAGCGAAGAAGTAGAAGCGGCCGTAGAAGTAGAAGTAGAAGCATCTCTTAACTATCAAAGAATTAGAAGTATAATTAATGAAACTAATATTAATAATATGAAATATCTAAACTAGGTCAGGTGAAAATTACTTTCTACTTCTATCTCCTAACGTCTTTCTCCGATCCTTCGGGATGAAAAAAAAATATATGTGGAGATAGCGAGAATTGAACTCGCGGCTTCTCGCATGCGAAGCGAGCACTCTACCCCTGAGTTATATCCCCAAAAATTTTGCATTCGACGACATGGGAAATAAACAACATATATATAGTAAGTAAGGGTTGTGAAAAGAACAATTTTATGTATGGTACTTACTTACTTACATGGGGATTTCTGAGGGATAAGTAGGGAGGCAAGTAAATCCAAATAATTGCAAGTGTAGTGAACAAACTGTGACTTATCTACAACCTACTCATGTGTGTTGGAGTGGAAACTGGCATGGTGTTATTAATTGAGGTTGTTCGTACGCTAATCAGCAATCTACGTTTTACAGTATGTATGGCCCAGCGACTGGGAAAAGTTCTTCCTCTGTTTTCTCCACTGGCTCTGGTATGTCATCAGACTACCGCAGAGGGCCGCCAAGGGAGCGAAAATATACACCACCTGGGCAAATGTCAGCGGGTGCAAATCAAAGGCCCCCTCTTCAAGGTGTGTGCATTGATATTGTCGAACAGTAACTTTACACTTTATTTTAACTCTTCCCTCTGTCTTTTTCCACTAGACCTTCCACCACATATGAAGCCTATGTTTGATCCAGACGAAGCCATTGAGTGGAAGCCACCCATACCGAAAAAAGAGTTCAAGGAGGGTGAAGCCCTTACAGGCATTGCTGCTTTTATAACACCTGACCTGTTTGAAAAAACTCCTCCTCCGATTAGAGAGCCTTATATTCTGCCTAAAATACTGTAAGTCTTGTTCAGTCAAGCAAGCCGAAATGAAATATATTTTTCCTAATTCCTTCCGTTCCTTTATGTGGTACTAGGCGAAAGCAAGCATTGGAGGCAAAATTGGAAAAACATCGAGAAGAAATAGAGGAAACGGCTAAACAAGAATATCGTCCATTGGAAAATACTAAAGCAACAGCGAATGCGTACAATACTCTGTTCATTGGAAGATTGTCTTACGATATAGATGAATTGACTCTGAAGCGTGACTTTTCTCAGTACGGCATCGTCAAACAAGTGGTAATTCCTAAAGATAAAAAGACAGGAAAATCATGTGGCTATGGTTTCGTAGAGTTTGATGTGGAAGAAGATATGGTTGTCGCTTACAAGTAAGTAATTTGATGGATTTGGTTTTATGATTATCTTCACCATCCTCATTCATAACTTACTTGACAGGAAATCTGATGGAAAGAGAATAAACAATAGAAGAATCGTTGTAGATGTAGAACGTGGTAGGACTGCTAAAGGCTGGAGACCAATGAGATTGGGTGGTGGATTGGGAGGTCGGAAAGCAAAGAAGTCGAAAAGAGAAATCGAATTTGAAGCGGAGGCAAAAAAATTGGCAGATGCAAAGGCATTTGCTGAGGCTGCAGCCACTGTTTCTACCGCTCCTGATCCTCCTCAATCGAATAGAGATAAGGATAGAGATAGGGATAGGCACAGAGATGACAGAAACAGGAATAGGGACAGGGATAGACGAAGAAGTCGTAGTCGTGATAGAGACCGGGAGAGAAAGCGCAGTCGAGACCGAGACCGAGACCGTGAAAGGAAAAGAGAAAGAAGCAGAAGTAGGGATAGAGATAGGAAAAGAGATCGTCGGTCAAGGAGCAGAGATAGAAAAAGATCACATTCCAGGGACAGGGGTTCCAGGCGCTGACACTGATAATGACACTACATCTGTTCATACTTTCTAGGTAGGGGGTCAAGAGTCAAAAAACTAATTTGAGAATGCTAAAATCTGCAAATTGTACTTAGTACATAACAGCATAATGTAGTTGCTAGTAACCTACTACTTCGAAGCTTCGAAGTACATATCCAATATTAATATCTACTTCAATACATGTCTCTAGATCTCTAGTATCAGTATAATTATAGAAGAAATGTATTATAATATTAAAAAAATAATTATTTTAGATTTTAGCTAACTACTTCACTAAACATAAAACAACGACTATAAAAAACAAATAAATAAAAATAAGAATCTACTTCTAGGTAACAGTAACAGGAGTTACAGTAACAGTAACAGTAACAGAAGATCGTTGAGAAGAAAAAGCCGTCGCAACGAGGAAGGCCAAGTCAACAGCCAACAGCCAACATGTAGTCTAGACTACCTAGGTATTTCAACTACTTCTTAGTCTTAGTCGGGACTAAGCGATTGAAATACATATTGACCTTCCTCGTTGGGATTATATTTATATGGGCTTCTTCCTCATGGTACCTCATACCTCATAACGATCTTCAGCGCGGTTTTGATCACCTGGAAAATGACATTGGCGAATATCCTGATGATTTTAATCTCATATATTTATGTAAGATCTATGCAAGGATGTCAATGTCATGAAAATGAAATATGAAATGTGCTTTTTATATGAAGCATCATAAATAAAGCTCATTCAAACATTCAAAAAGTCTCATCGTGAATCTAAACGTGGTGGTAAATCCAGACGTGGACGTCTTTAAATGCCATCATTATATTTAGCTATACTATTGATACTATATATTAGGATGCCTAGCTAAGTAGCTAGCTCATTAACTACACTATATATTAGATATTAGTATGCTTGCTTTTGCTTTTGTTTGCATCACTCTCTTGAATTTCGAACTTTACTCTTCTCACTTCTTGTTCGTATTCCTAGTTTTTATGAAGTCAAAGTCGAAAGCAGGCAGTCACCATTGCCATACTTAATGCGTAACTGCATTAATCATCAGATAGTTATGTGGCTCTGCTCCTTAAAACAACTCCACGTATCTTCTTATTGATATTATATCCATCTATCATGTCGCTGCTTGCTCCTCCAATACCTATATCTAGACCCATGGCTTTAAAATCGATTATATTCGGACCTTTCCATAGTTTTGACGTCTGCTTGTAATCGACATTACACGGCCATATATCTTCATGAGAACACTGCTGTGGATCGTAAGCTTCCACTTCAAACACCACTGGTGAAACCAATTGCTCGTAGCAAACGGGAAATCCCTCCTGTTTTTGTGATCGAAGGGTCGAGGAGAGTCCTAAATGGTAAAACAAATTGTACCTAAAACCCAAATTTTTTCGCGATCCTATATCATTTTGTGTTCCTAGTTTGTGTGACTTTGCTTCCTCAGTTTCTCCCGCGCACCATTCTGTTATAAGATGGTCAGGTGGTCTCCGAGCTTGATGCTTAACTAAATACTTTGCAAATACATTCACATCGGAATCATGAAGAAATATACCGTTCATGCCCTACGACGCACGAATACCTATCCAATTTGGATGATAAGCTTCTGCTTTCATCAGTAAATGTCGTATGACTTGAAACTCTCCAGGACAAAATTTCATATCGTCCTCTAAAATCATGTAGTATTTGGCCTTGCCCTCAGCCAAGAACATGGAGACAGCGATATCCCTACTCTGTTTTCGTACTCGGTAGCCAGGGAGGTTAGCATTTCCCATGTCACGTCTACCTGGAAAAGGATCTTGCAGGTTCAGATGAGTGAAACCACCTTTCTCAATTAAGTCGGCCAAATCAATGAACTCCAGATAGGTACCGATAAGATGACGATATTTTTGCTTTGCTTCCTGATATCTCCCATGAATTAAGTCCTTAGGCATAGTATTGACAATTAATATCAAAATTTTCATATAGAAAACGTCTTGTGAGTCAGATGGAAGCTGCTTCACTATTTCACCCAGGGACTGATCATGAGTAATGATTAAACTGTGGTGAGGTTGAGGAAGGGAAGAAAAGAGAAAACATTTGATTGTCTACTTACCTGCAGAAGGTAGTCCTCGTTATTTCGCCTCGCTACTGTTGGTATACTTATCACCAACCACCTGGATCGGGCCTTCGCATCTTCCACAGAAACGGAGGCAGCTGAACTGGACACGACCGGTGCTGCTGTTGGTGCTGGCGATGGTGAGAAGGTACTTATCCTATTCGCACTGAGCGTTTCCCCTACTACATGCTGTTGCTGATGCTGCCGTTCTCTCTGTATCCCTTCATTGGGTACCTTCGACAGCATCAGCTCCTTACTGGATGGCTCAGCATGCAAAGACGTCTGAATATGAATCATGAGCAGCAGCATAACAACTGCTGTAATCAAGAGGAGGTATGGCAGCGAGTCCCACCGCATAGTGAGGAGGTGTTCTTCCTATTCTATTTGTGCTTTCATCCCCTCCTTATTCCTTTAACCTCCTAATGTGTGATGTGAGATGCCTTCATCCCGACGATAGCAGGAGGGTACATCATCGTGAATGATGACATGTTTGTGACCTTCTTCGTCGCTCGCTCGCTCGCTCGCCGCTTTTTACGCACATATTTTATTTTACGAAGTAGGTACCTAGCCTACTATCTACTGCTGTGAGTACCAAGGTAGGTAGTTAACAATCGCGAATACTATGTGTGCATGGATCACTCAATGATGAATGAGATGGTGGTACGCTGATTTTCACTATATCTCTGTGCAGCAGTGGAAGGTTGGAGAAGTGAAACAAGTCTGGTCTCTTGTCGAATGAGACCAAGTTGACTTGAGATGACAACGCAAGCTGTTTCAATGAATCAAACCTTCCCTAGTAGTAGTGGCAGTGGCATCTCTGGATTGGGGATAGAGACGGCAGAAACCCGAGTGAACACCATCATCGCATGTCCCTTCGTCTATGGTTCATGTGCCACAGTGCTTCCAAAGAAATCCCAGGACATTGGTACACACAAGTGGACGCTTTTCTTAAGAGGCCCCAATGGCGAAGATCTGTCGGGTATAACATGCACTCTTCATTCACCTTTCTTCCTATTCACGCTTGTTGATCTTAACATGTGGTAACATGTCACGTTTAGTTTTCATTTCCAAGGTAATCTTTACACTTCATCCTAGCTTTGCAATATCCGTACGTGAGGTTACATCACATCCCTTTGAGGTGCATGAGGCTGGTTGGGGTGAATTTGATGCGGGTATTGAGATTCACTTTCATGATCCCGATGAAAAACCCATCTCAATCACTCACCTCTTGAAGTTGTATCCAAACGATATCCCTCCACATATGACAAACATGCAAGCGATGAAAGCACATAAACGCCCCGTAATGAGCGAAGTTTATGATGAAATTGTCTTTGTCGATCCTCGTGATTCGTTCAAGCAATGTTTGATGTCGTATAAAAAGCCCGAGAAGCCTATGTCTCATGAATTGTCAGAATACTTCACCGCTTTTGATGACGAGGAGGACATTTACCGGCTAACAGTCATCAGAGATCACGTTCTAAGGGAAATTGAGAGTGCTAAAGGGAGATTAGTGATGCACGATGTAGACATAAGCAACTTGCATACAACTAGAGCTACGGTGCCACGAGTGACAGCCAAGTCTCAGCCAGTTGATGCATCCAAGGATGGTGCAACAGCCGCAAAAGAAGGAGATACTATCAAAAAAAAGAAGGCTTCTAAAAATACAGACGACATGAAACCACCAAAGAAGAAAAAAAAAGATAAAGAGAGTGCTAAATTAGTTGGGGACATCGCAACTAATCGACCGACAGGAACCGTGGAGACTACTTCATCATCTTCGAGTATTCCCGCAGCCCTACCACCGACTCCAATCGCTGCAGACTTACCATTAGTTTCATCGGGAGTGCAAATAAAAACAGAGCAGGGTGTAGTTTCTCCTTCCCCGCCTGTAGCTTCTACATCTGCGCAAGGGTCGAAAACACAGTTCACATCTTTGGCACAGGTTTACAGTGTGAAGTCTCCTGAGAAATCTACGGGTGGTGAGTCAAGTGGATAATTGAACCAGGAAATAATGCCATTGGTTGACACATGGACACTATGTATGTGGTGCTCATCTGTAAGTGCACACGTTGTGTCATGAGTACATTATTATCCATCTCGCCTAGCAACATTTCTGTGCGTTTACATACAGAACCTGCTTGGTGCTAAGGATTATTTACGCATTTTGAAGTTCTTAAGATGTTAAGATACACCCACCATTCCCCCATCCCACCATCATTTTACATCTTACTAGGTAGAGGTATTAGGTCATACTTCCTATTCCTAGGAAGTACATGTATATTAATTAGAATTAGGTAGTGATACGTGATACTGTGATACTGAGCTAGCTACTTAAGCGTCCTACAACTTCATATATTAATATTAATAATAATAATAATAATAATATATATAATTTTT
>JACLAD010014453.1_pt1 | contig 17364 bp, 17 predicted proteins | sample 8027901 | NCBI WGS metagenome assembly JACLAD01 (sample SAMN15725071, study PRJNA655200) | protist metagenome | isolation source: fluorescence activated cell sorting (FACS) single amplified genomes of... | place: Spain: Blaines Bay Microbial Observatory, Mediterranean Sea | collected 2016-07-05 | reverse complement strand
AATGGAACTTAGCACGCTCTTGTGGGTTCTGCAAACCGCTTCATAATGAACGCCATGAAATGGGACGAACTCGATACCAATTGGTGCCCGGTCGCGCGCGCAATGTCTGTGGTGGGCGACCGCTGGACCTTGCTGATCCTCAGGGACTGCTTCCTGGGCGTTTCACGCTTCGAAGACTTCCAGAAGAGCCTGGGGGTGACGCGCCACGTTCTGTCAGAGCGCCTCAAGCGGCTGGTAGAAGCCGGCGTAATCGAAAAAGAGGCCTACTCGGACAAGCCGCCTCGATTTGAGTACAGGCTAACGTCCAAAGGCAAGGATCTTGGTCCAGCGCTCGCGGCCCTGAGAGACTGGGGAAAAATGTACATGCCGGTCAGGCGGCAGGTTCAATCCGAAAACTAGTGCATTCTATTATAGAATGTACTTTGACAGATCGCCTTTGTTGGCCAGTTCTCCGACAGTTTCCCGCACGTAGTCGCCCGAAACTGTATAGGTCTCGCCCGAGCGATCCGTCGCGGAAAAACTGATTTCGTCCATAACGCGTTCCATTACGGTATGCAGTCTGCGCGCGCCGATGTTCTCAACTTCCTCGTTCACCTGAACAGCCAAGTCCGCGACAGCGTCGATTGCATCCTGTTCGAACACAAGCTCGACGCCTTCCGTTTTCATCAGCTCAGTATACTGCCTGACGAGGTTGGCCTCGGGCTCGGTAAGGATGCGACGGAAATCCTCCCCGCTCAGCGCGGACAGTTCGACACGGATCGGCAGGCGGCCCTGCAGCTCCGGAAGGAGATCCGAAGGCTTGGATACATGGAACGCGCCTGAGGCAATGAAAAGGATATGGTCCGTCTTCAGCGGCCCGTACTTTGTGGCTACCGTCGTACCCTCGATCAAGGGCAGCAGGTCGCGCTGGACGCCCTCGCGGGATACGTCGCCGCCCCCCCTCTCCTGACGCGTTGCAATCTTGTCGATTTCATCGAGGAAAACGATGCCGTCCTGCTCGGTAAGCTCCATCGCCTCGCGGGTGACGGCGTCGTTATCGAGCAGCGCGTCGGATTCTTCGTTGATCAGCGGCCCATAGGCGTCGCGGACCTTGGTGCGGATCCTCTTGCTGCGTCCGCCAAACCCCTTCGACAGCAGGTCGCCCAGGTTCAGCATCCCCATGCTGGAGCCTGGCTGGCCGGGGATCTCGATGCCAGAGAACGGTGAAGACGTGTCGGCGACATCGACTTCGATGTCCTTTTCGTCCAGCTCTCCGTTCCGCAGTTTCGCGCGAAAGCTTTCCCGCGTGGAAGCCTGTGCTGTCTCACCGACGAGTGCGTTCAACACGCGCTCCTCCGCCGCAGCTTCGGCCTTAGGGAGTATCTCTGCGCGCCTGCGATCCTTAACAATCGATATCGCGACTTCTACGAGGTCCCGGACAATCTGTTCCACGTCGCGTCCGACGTATCCGACCTCAGTAAACTTGGTCGCCTCGATCTTGAGAAACGGCGCCTTGGCGAGCTTTGCCAGCCTGCGCGAGATTTCTGTCTTACCCACGCCGGTCGGGCCGATCATGAGAATGTTTTTCGGCGTCACCTCCTCGCGCAAGCCGTCAGGAAGCTGCTTGCGGCGCCAACGATTGCGCAGCGCAAGTGCAACAGCTCGCTTTGCCTCCGGTTGGCCGACAATGAAGCGGTCCAGCTCGGATACGATCTCTCGGGGGGTGAATTCGGTCATGTCTCTCACACATGGGGCCGCTTGGGTTGAGAGACAATCCGCTACATCAGGCCGCCTCCGGCGGAAAGATGCGAGAAATCGTCCCGGTGGCGGGGATGAAGCGCAGAAGACCTCGCCGTGCGGTACGCCAACCTCCGCCGAGCAGAACAATCGATCCGCCGATCAACAGCGCCGACAGCATCAGGGTTTGCCCTGCGTCGCCGCCGCTTACCGAGTTCAGCAGCGAGATGATCGCCGTCGCGAACGTGAGCAGTCCCGAGACGATGAGCGCGCGGCGGTTGAGCGCGACCGAGAGAATGGCGAAAAACGCGAGCACAAGGATCATGGCGGAGGCATCGGCGGCGCCGGCCGGCGCGAAGCCGGAGCCCAGGACCAGACCCCGTATGCCGAAAATGATCTGCGGCGCCGCTGCGAGGTGGAGCCAGAACGCATTGTCTGAAGACAAGCTCGCGCGGAGCGGGTCCTTCATGTCGAACCAGATCGCGGCGATCAGGGTTGCAACGCCGATGGCGAGTGTCGCCGCGCCGCCCAGAATCTGATCGCCCTGCCCGGCCTGCGCGATGGCCGTGTAGAGCAGTCCAGCGATCGACAGGGCGAATGGCGCAAGAGCGAATGGCAGATTGAATCGCATATGGCACGCAAGTGCGGCGGCAGCCGATCCCAGAAACCCGGCATACATGGCGGTCGAGACCGCGCCCGCAGCCTCGTCGAAGGAGCCGATACTGGGATCCCGAAATGCTGGCGCGATGAGGGCCGCACAAACCGCGAAGGCGGACCCGCAGATCGCCAGCCTGACTCCCATTCTGGTTTCGCACCTGGAGCTGTCTCCGCCTGCCGCGGCGCCGGCGCCAGCAACGCAGGCCGGCGTAATCGCGCCACCTCCCCTCCCTTCAGCGCCAGCTGAAATCTTCAGGGCTGAGACTCCCGCTCGGGAAGCGGCGCCGCTGGTCCGCATCAATGCGCCGGCGCCCGACCCGCGTCCGGAACCGCGCCCCCAGCCGCAGGCAGATTCGGTCGGTTTCGACCGGGAGGAAGTCATCGCCAAGGCCGCCAAGGCGCTTGCTGGCGTTCGCACGGCCGAAGGCCGCTTCACCCAGCAGGACGATACCGGCTCCGCTTCGGGCAAGTTCTATATCTCGCGGCCCGGAAAGGTCCGCTTCGACTACACCTCGCCAGAGCCGATGCACATCGTTTCGGACGGCGTGTCGGTCTCCATCGAGGAACCCAAACGGGACGCCTTTGACTCGGTCCCTCTCGGCTCGACGCAGCTGAGCCTGTTCCTGCGCGACGATCTCGACTTCAACCGCGACGGCAACGTTGTCGACGTCAGCGCGTCCGACGCCTCATATTTCGTCGCGCTGGAGGACAAGTCCGGCGAAGCTGATGGTCAGATGGTCCTCGAGTTCAGCCGGTCTGCGTTCGACTTGCTCGGCTGGCGAACCGTCGACGGCCTCGGCAACCAGACCTTCGTTTCGCTGACCGACGTGAAGACAGGGACCAACCTGCGCCCGTCACTGTTCGTCGTGCGCGACCCGGCCGACCGGTATGACGACCGGCGCTAATGGCCGGTAATTCCCGTTACTGTGCATAACGGTCGGCGGGCCTCGTCCATCCGGCGAAGATTTCCGCTGAGTCACTTGCGTTTGATCTCTGAGTGTGACCAAATTGCCACTGCTGGGCGGCTCGTATCCTGACATCCCCCCGCAGGGCGAAATCGCCGCTCAGCCCGGCCGGTAGCTATCCCCTTCCGGCCAAGAGGCGCCTCGGTACGGCGCACAGCGCGCCTGGCTGTCCCCGCGGTCAGGCGCGTTAGCTTTGTCCGCCAGTTTCTGAGGCAAACCCCAAGCCTTAGCTTGATCGACCCCTCCCCGCGCGGGATGGTGCGCGCCGATCAGGCCGCCTCGGGACATCCTCGTTCAATGCCAAAGTTCAAGCTCGCCACCTGGAACATCAATTCCGTGCGGCTGCGCATCGACCGCGTCACCGACTTCATCAGGCGAGAGAAACCGGATGTCCTCTGCCTGCAGGAGATCAAGTGCCTTGAGGACCAGTTCCCGGCCAAGGCCCTGAAGGCCGCCGGCATGAAGCACATGGTCGTCCACGGACAGAAAGGCATGCACGGCACCGCCATCGTCTCGCGCCTGCCGCTGGAACCCGCTGACGGCCCGCCCTTCTGCATGCACGGCCACGCCCGCTGCACTGCGGTCACCGTCGCCGGACACGAGATCCAGAATCTCTACGTCCCCGCCGGCGCCGACATCCCCGACCCCGTCCTCAACGACAAGTTCGCCCACAAGCTGGACTTCATCGAACGCATGCGCAGCCACTACCAGTCGCGCGCAAAGAAGCGCTCCGCCCCTCCCCTCATCGTGGTCGGCGATCTCAACATCGCGCCGGAAGAACACGACGTCTGGTCCCACCGCCAGCTCCTCAAAGTCGTCTCCCACACGCCAGTCGAAACCGACGGCATGAAGGCCATCATCAAGGACGGAAAGTTCACCGACATCGCACGCGCCAAGCACCCGCCCGAGGACAAGCTCTACACCTGGTGGTCCTACCGCTCGCCCGACTGGAGGAAGAACAACCGCGGCCGCCGTCTCGACCACATCTGGTCAGACCACCGCGCCACCCCCCACGTCGACATCAAGAGCTACGAAATCCACACCACCGAACGCGACGGCGACAAACCCTCAGACCACGTTCCCGTGACGGTGAAGATCGCGGCGACCGGCTGAGTCGCTTAATTGCCGTTTAGGCCCCGGAGTGGCCTGGTGCGCGATGGCCATTCTGCGAACAAGGTGGATCCTCGCCTTTGCTTGAAAGTTCAAGAAAATGTTGCACTAGGTTGATTGGTGAATTTAGGAGAGGCGCTTGGCTGAAAGATATCCCACTGAACCGGTCTTGAGACGGCGCCTGATCCGGTCTCGCTGGGCCACGGTCCTACTTATTTTTCTGACGGTTGCAGCGGGTTTTCTTTGCTCTGGACCCTCGACGATGAGCAGCGACCCTGCGCCGTTATCGATCGCCATTTGTGGACTTTGTCTGGTATTGTTGCTCTCTGTGACTTTGGTATCCCATAAGGCAAAGACTCGGCTTTCCAACTTTCGCATGGCAGAGCAGCTTACTTTCGCCGCGAAGCAAGCTTTCGCGTCCGCTGAAATCCGCCGGCTTCGAGGAGCGGTGGAAGGTCTGGCACGAAATGACCGCGAACTCCGCCCGTTTATACGCCAGTGCCTATCTGATTTGGAAGCACGTCTGAGTCAGGTACTTGACGAAGAAATCTACGAAGCGCGCCGCAGGCGTGCAAGCAAGCGCTGCGAGGAGGTGCTGACGGGGGTTGAGGATAGTCTTGAGAAGCTGCACTTAAATTCCCCTGCAATCACGGCAGAACGGACGCTTAAGCAAACAATCGCGGAGCTCAAGCGCCTTCGCCGGGAGGCTGACGCGCAGTTGGACCGGCGGCGTGAGAAATTACGGCTGAGGTGGTGGTTCGACCTCATGCGGCCCACATTCGATGAAGTTGATCGCCAGATCACTGCGTTAGAGCGGGCGTTGGCGCGGCTGAACGAGTCCGGACATATTCAGGAAACGGATGCTTATTTTCGGAAACTGACGGATCGTTCGAGAAGGCGGATGGCTGAGATCAATGAGGCCGTGCTCAAAGCGATTCCAGTTCATCACGATCAGGCGTTTGATGAAAAGCGCATTGTACATGGCGCCTTTCTCTTCTCAGCGCTTTCTGTTCCGGTTTCAGCTTGGCGCGATATCAGCCAAGCTGGCGACATTTATGACAGCCTGCGCGCAGCAAATGGCAATCTCGCCGAAATGAGCGATGCCGAAATCTGGCTACATACCTTGACGCTAGACGGCGCTGAGCTTGCAGGATTGGCCAGCCTTGCAAAAGGGGCGTACTTTGAAAAACTGGTCACCGAAAACCTTGGAGGGGAGCTTCACCCCCACTTCAATTATCCTGACACGGATATCGTCATCGATGGCGTCGAATATCAAATCAAGGCGACGGACAGTGTCAGCTATGTAAGCAGTGTCGCTGACGGCATTCCATTGATCACCACATCAGAAGTCGCGGAGCTTACAGGCTCGATTGATGGTGGATATACAAATGAGGAATTGACACATGCCGTCGATCTGGCGCTCGGCGGTACGGTTGCTGATGTCGCTGACACCTTTCTCGATGCCGGACTTTCGGGGATTGGGATCGGTGGAGTCCTTTATATTTTGAGAGGCGCGCACAGTGCGATCGAAGCCTACAAAAAGGACGGCAAAGCTACTGAGGCGTTGATGGTAGGTGTGCAATCGACAGTTATGAGCGCCGCGAAAGCGGGCGTAAATATCACGGAGATATCGTGGAAGCTTGTCGAAAAAATCGGCAAAGCATTCCGCTTGGATGAATCGAGTAAGCCAGAACCGCAACCAGGATAAGTCCACCAGAGTTCCCCGTCGCCTGCGAGCGGTAGAGGGTGAGTCAAATGCCCTCGCCCTGAGGCGTCATTTACTTCCGGCGAGCAGTTGACCGTCCCGCATTTGCTGGTCCGAGGAAGCTGGTGCGGCTCCTAGAGTAGTCAGGACGACAGCTAGCCCACGGAACGTGGTCAGCCTAAGTCAGACACGTTCGCCAGCAACCGCTTATGGCCAGTTCCAGCAAATTTCGAACCTAAGCCTGCAACCGGTACCCGCCGCTCTCGGTCAGCAGCAGCCGCGCATTGCTTGGATCGGGCTCGATCTTCTGGCGCAGGCGATAGATATGCGTTTCCAGCGTGTGCGTCGTGACGTTGGCGTTATAGCCCCACACCTCTGACAACAGCTCTTCGCGCGCCACCGGCTTGCCGCCCGCGCGGTAGAGATACTTCAGGATGTTCGTCTCTTTCTCGGTCAGGCGGATCTTCTTGTCATTGCCGTCAACCAGCGTCTTGCCCGCCGGCCGGAACTCGTACGGACCCAGCTGGAAGGTCGCATCCTCGCTCTGTTCGAACGTCCGAAGGTGCGCCCGCACCCGAGCCAGCAACACCGAGAACTTGAACGGCTTGGTCACATAATCATTGGCGCCGGAATCCAGTCCAAGGATCGCATCTGAATCCGTCACCTGCCCGGTCAGCATCACGATCGGCGCGGCAACCCCCTTCGACCGCATCAGGCGGCAGGCTTCGCGCCCGTCCATGTCCGGCAGGTCGACGTCGAGGATCGCAATGTCCGCCCGCTCCGATTCCATCTTCGCAATGCCGTCGCCCGCGGTCGCGGCCTGCACGATGCGAAACCCTTCATGGCGCTCGAACTGCTCGGCCAGCGCCTCGCGCAGGTCGTCATCGTCATCAATGAGCAGAATGGTCTTGGCCGTCGACATAACCCACACACCTCCCGGGCCGCATGTCTCTGCGGCTTGATGATCGAACGGCTGCTCCCGTCCTTCGGCAGCCAGCCGCAACCTGCAGCGTACCGCTCACGCGCTCCGCCGCCCCCAGACGCGCCCCCCAGTCGAATATGCGTAAACGCGCGCGCAATGTTGCGCAAGCTTAACGAACTTCACGCGCGCGCGCCGAACAGGTCCGTCCCCACCCGCACATGCGTCGCCCCGAAGCGGATCGCGCTCTCGAAATCAGCGCTCATCCCCATCGAGAGCTTCCTCAGGCCGTTCCGCGCCGCGATCTTCGCCAGCAGCGCAAAATGCAGCCCGGCCGGCTCGCCGACGGGCGGAATGCACATCAGGCCCTCCGGCTCGATGCCATACCCGGTCCGCACCTTCTCAATGAACGCATCCGTCTCAAGCGGGGCGATCCCCGCCTTCTGCTCTTCCTCACCCGTGTTCACCTGCACGAAGATCCCCGGCGCCCTTCCCTCCGCCTGGATCGCATCCGCCAGCGTCCGCGCCAGCTTCTCGCGGTCGAGCGTCTCGATCATGTCGAACAGCGCGACCGCATCGCGCGACTTGTTCGACTGCAAGGGTCCGATCAGCCGAAGCTCGATACCGTCATCGGACCGCTTGCGCTCCGACCAACGCTGTTGCGCCTCCTGCACCCGGTTCTCCCCGAACACGCGCTGGCCGGCGGCCAGCATCGCATCGACGCGCTCATCAGGCTGCACCTTGGAGACGGCGATCAGGGTCACATCATCCGGCGAACGCCCCGCCGACTTGGCTGCCTTCGCGATCCGCGCCAGAACACCGGCGCGCCGTTCCGCAATCTCTTGTTCGATCTCGCTGCTCATGACCAACCATCAAGCGCAACGAACCGCCCGCCGCAAGCTGCAAGCGGCCGCACGTCGCCTTGTGGAGAGCGCCGACGATACCGCCACGCGCCTGCCCCCCGCCCTGTTCATGACCGATCGGCCCGAACGAACGCCCGACATCCTCGGCGTCGTCTCGCGCCTGCCCGCCGGTTGGGGCGTCATCTACCGCCACTTCGGCGCGCATGATCGCAAAGAGGTCGCTTCAAAGCTGTCGAAGCTCGCCGCACGCCGCAGGCTCTGCCTGCTCATCGCCGCCGACCCCGGACTGGCGATGAAGGTCGGCGCTGATGGCGTCCACTGGCCTTCCCGGCTGCTTCCGAGCCGGCGCAGCGGGCGTTTCGGTTTCGAAACCGCCTCCGCCCACAATGCGGAGGAATGCCGGCGCGCGGTCCGCGCAGGCGTCGACGCGGTAATCATTTCGCCAGTGTTCGATAGCGACAGCCCGTCCGCCGGAACGCCGATCGGCCTTCCCCGCTTCCACTTGATGGCGAAGAACCTGCCGATCCCTGCCTACGGTCTGGGCGGCATCGGCGGAACCAACGCCGCGCGTCTCACGTCGCCAACAGCTGACGGAATTGCGGGTTTCGCCGCCGTATCGTCGATTTACGAAGCCTGGAAAATCTGAGCGCGGAACCGCGGCGGCCTAGAACGAGAACGCGGATTCCAGCCGCACGCCCGCTTCACCCTCTTCCTCGCGCCAGCCCTCGGCCGCGCTCTTGATCGAGTCGCCGTTCAGTGACAGCGCGCCGCCGAAACGGAAGCGCGGGGTGATCTGGTAGTAGGCGCCCGCGCTGAACTCCTCGCGCGGCAGCACGTCGTTGTTCGAGCGGGTCGTCAGGTCCAGCGTGATTCCCCACTTCGAGCCGGGACGCCAGGCCAGCGCCAGTTGGTCTGTATCGAACGGCGCGATGGCCGAAATCGGCCGTTCCGGCGCGCGCGAAACGCGAAGCTGGTCAAGATGTCCAAAGGTCAGGCTGTCCTGGCCCGCACGCGTGGATTCAACAGCGCTCGTCGAACGCGCGGAATCGCTCAGCGATTCCTGCGCGAAAGCAGGAGCCGACATGAGGCATATACCGATGCAAAGTCCGACTAGCGTACGCATGTTGAGCCCTTTGTACCCGAACTATACAGCGAATGAACAGGGCAGAAGTTAACGAGAATTAATTTCTGGGCTGGAAACGGCAATCAATGCCCGACTGTCACTAATTCCGCACACTCAACTCCAGCACAACGCCATCCCGATCAGTCTCCTGGCGACCCGAAACCGTTGAAAGTACGGGGTATTCATCGGAAAAGCCCTGGTAGCCGACGCCGATCGCAAAATTCTCTCCGATCACGCGCCGCACGCCGATCAGCCAGCTTTCCCCGTCCACGGCGAGGAAATCGTCGCTCGCGCTGCCCCACTCAACGCCGAAGCGCCAGGGGCCCGCCTCCCGCGCCAGCCCAATCTCGACCGCCTCATAGTCGCCCGCCCCGCCGCGCGCATTGTTGCTGCTCAGCCAGCGAACGCCGCCCAACCAGCCGTCGCGCTCCAGTTCCACGCCGGCGCCGACAGCATCATAATCGTCGAATCCGCCGATCGCCGACCCGCTCTCTGCCGACGTCCCCGTCAGCGCCGCCCGGACCCGAACCCCGTTCGAACGGAACCGCCGCGAAAACGACAGCGCGCCCTCGACGACGTTCTCAAGGTCAGCCCCGACGAGCCCGCCATTGGCGACCGCCGGATCGAAGTCGGCGCCGGCAAGGTTCGCTTCAGGCGTGTAGGACAAGCCAGCCCGCACACCCAGCCATCGCGGCGTCATGTAGCTCACCTTGGCGGAGGGACCGGTCACGTCATTGCGCGCCCGCACAACGCCGAGCCCTGCCGGATCAAGCATCGGCGAAAATGCCGAAACAGCCTCGAAAACCTGCGGCGCCCGGGCGTCTAGCCGCGCCGCGACCCCGGAATCGAGCCCGATCACCCCCTCGCCCCAAGGACCGACAGCGGCCAGCGAGGCGCCCTCGACAAGCGCCTCAACTGCATTCTCATAGAGCCGCCCCCCGACGAACAGCCCGGTCGCAGGCGAAACCGCACCGCATGCCGGACCGCCGGCGCAATCGCCAAACCCGCCGGCGAACGACGGCCGCCCCGGCGCATCCCGCCTCAGCCGCAGTTCACCGCGCCAGGCCAGCGCAACGCCATTATCCAGATAATCCCGCCGCGAAACCACAAGCCCGGCGTCCGCGGCCAGCCCATCGCCATCAGGCGCCGAGGCAGGATTGTCGCCGCCCGTCATCGCAGCAATCGTCAGGCGCGTATCGACCGACCAGCCCTCCTCCGCCGCCTGTGCGCTGGCAGCGCCTGCGCCCGCCCCCGCAACGCCGGCCAGCGCCACCGCCAACCCGCCGACCATTCTGACCGAAGACCTGATTGCCTTGCTCATGCGACATTTCCCTTGTGCGGGCCACACTTGGCGCGCATTGCGCTTTATGCCAACAGTCTCAGGCGCCTGCGCGCGCCCGCGCCGCGTTGGCGCGCCTATGGAGATGATTGCACATGACGCTTCGCGCCGCCGCACTTTTTGCCCTTGCTGGCGCCCTCGGTCTGTCAGGTTGCAATTTGGCGAACCCGGCGCGCGAGCGCTTCAGCATCTCCGACGCCGGTCCGGAAGAAACCGGCAATATCGGGGTCAACGCCTACCTGTGGCGCGCCAGCCTCGACACACTCGACTTCATGCCGCTCGAGTCGGCCGATCCGTGGGGCGGCGTCATCATCACCGACTGGTACGCTCCGCCGGAAACCCCGGAAGAGCGTTTCAAGGTCACCGTCTACATTCTCGACACGCGACTGCGTGCTGATGGGGTCAGCTCCGCTGTCACCCGCGAAGTCCGCAACGAGACCGGCGAATGGGTGACCGGACCGGTGACCACCGACACCCGCATCGCAATCGAGAACGCGATCCTTACCCGCGCGCGGGAACTCCGCCTTTCGACCATTGACGAATAGGCTGCGGGCCCGAAGAACAGCTCCGAACGACGAGTTGTAAGACCAGCCAGGAATAACGAAGCCGATGGCCTCCCGCTACAATCCGCGTGAGACGGAAAAGAAATGGCGCGCCCGCTGGCAGGACGCGCAGGTCTTCCGTGCGAAATCCTCGACCGAAGCCGGCGACGCGCCCAAGGCCTACGTGCTGGAGATGTTCCCCTACCCGTCCGGCAGGCTCCACATGGGCCACGTCCGCAACTACGCGATGGGCGATGTCGTCGCCCGCTACCGCCTGGCCAATGGCTATAACGTCCTGCACCCGATGGGCTGGGATTCGTTCGGCCTGCCGGCCGAGAATGCTGCGATCGAACGCAACGCCGATCCGCGCCAATGGACCCGCGAAAATATCGCAGCGATGAAAGACCAGTTCGAGCCGCTGGGACTGTCGCTCGACTGGAGCCGGGAACTCTCGACCTGCGAGGAAGACTACTACGCGCACCAGCAGGCGATCTTCCTGAAGCTCTGGGAAAGCGATCTCGTCTACCGCAAGACCTCGAAGGTGAACTGGGACCCGGTCGAGAACACCGTCCTCGCCAACGAACAGGTCGTCGACGGCAAGGGCTGGCGGTCCGGCGCCCCCGTCGAGAGCCGCGAGCTCGAGCAATGGTTCTTCCGCATCACGCGCTTCAACGAAGACCTGCTTCAGGGCCTCGAAGGTCTCGACCGCTGGCCGGAAAAAGTCCGCATCATGCAGGCCAACTGGATCGGCAAGTCGCGCGGCGCGACGATCCGCTGGCCTGTCGCGGCGGGCAAGGCGCCGGACGGCAAGACCACCCATATCGAAGTCTTCACCACCCGTCCGGACACCCTCTACGGCGCCAGCTTCCTGGCCCTCGCGCCCGACCATCCGCTCACCAAAGCGGCTGCGGGCTCAAACCCGGACGTTGCGAAGTTCATCAAGGAAGCCGCCGCCCTCGGCACCTCCGAAGAAGCGATCGAGAAGGCGCCCAAGCTCGGCGTCGACCTCGGCTTCACCGTCAGACACCCCTTCGACCCCGACTGGGAAATCCCGGTCTGGGCAGCCAATTTCGTGCTCTCCAGCTATGGCTCGGGCGCCGTCTTCGGCTCCCCCGCCGGCGACCAGCGCGACCTTGATTTCGCACGCAAATACGATCTGCCGGTCAAGCCCGTCGTGCTGCCGCCCAAGGCGAACGCAGATGATCACACGATCGAAAACGAGGCCTATGTCGGCCCCGGCACGATCTACAATTCGGACTTCCTCGACGGCCTCTCCACCGCCGACGCCATCGAAGCCGCCATCAAGCGGCTGGAAGATCTGGAACTGGGAACCGCGGCGACAACCTGGCGCCTCCGCGACTGGGGCGTGTCCCGCCAGCGCTACTGGGGCTGCCCCATCCCGGCTGTCCGCTGCAATGCCTGCGGCGTCGTCCCAGTGCCGGAAGACCAGCTGCCTGTCCGCCTTCCCGACGACCCGAACTTTTCAGCGCCCGGCAATCCCCTCGCCCGCCACCCCACCTGGAAGCACACCACCTGCCCGAAGTGCGGCGGCGAGGCGGAACGCGAGACCGACACGCTCGACACGTTCGTCGATTCGTCGTGGTACTTCGCGCGCTTCTGCGATCCGAAATCGGCAGACCCGATCAACAAGACCGAAGCCTCCTACTGGCTGCCCGTCGATCAGTATATCGGCGGCGTCGAACACGCCGTGCTTCACCTGCTCTACTCCCGCTTTTTCACCCGCGCGCTCAACGCTTGCGGCCTGATGGACCTGCCATCCGGAGAGCCGTTCGCCGGCCTCTTCACCCAGGGCATGGTCACGCACGAGACGTTCAAGAACGCATCCGGCCAATGGATCCAGCCCGACGAAGTCGAGATGCGGGATGGCGCCCTCATCGAGATATCTACCGGCGAGCCCGCAACGGTTCACGGCGTCGAGAAGATGTCGAAGTCAAAAAAGAACGTCGTCGATCCGGTCGCGATCATCGGCGACTACGGGGCCGACGTTGCGCGATGGTTCGTCCTCTCCGACAGCCCGCCGGAACGCGACGTCCAGTGGTCGCAGGAAGGCGTTGAGGGCGCCTGGCGCTTCATCCAGAAGGCCTGGTCCGTTGTTGAAGCATCGCCTGAAAAGGACGACGGCGAAGCAACCGAAGGCGACGCGCTCGAACTGCGCCGCCTCACCCATCGCGTCATCAAGCAGGTGACGCAGGGCATCGAACAGTTCCGGTTCAACACCGCGGTCGCCCAGCTCTACGAACTGGCCAACGCCATGCGAAAGGCCGAGAACTCCAGCGCGTCGGGAATTGGCACGGCGCGTCGTGAGGCCGCCCGCACGCTGGCGCAGCTCGTGTCGCCGTTCGCGCCCCACCTCGGTGAAGAATGCTGGGCCAAAGTCGGCGGCGACGGCCTGGTTGCGACAGCCTCATGGCCAGTCGCCAACCCGGAACTGCTGACGTCCGACAGCGTCACCCTGCCCGTTCAGGTCAACGGCAAGCGGCGCGGCGAGATCGTGGTGGCGAAGGACGCCACCAACGAGTCGGTGGAAGAGACCGCGCGCGCCAACCCGGACGTGGCGTCTCATCTGGAAGGCGTGACGGTGAGAAAAGTGATTGTTGTCCCGGGCCGCATCGTGAATATCGTGGCGTCATGATCAGGACCACCCTTCTCGTCCTCGCGACGCTCGGCGCCTCAGCCTGCGGCTTTCAGCCAGCCTACGCACCTTCGACCTATGCAGGCGGGTCGATCGCCATTCCGGAAATCACGGGCCGGACAGGACACTATCTTCGTCAGGAGCTCGTGCGCTCGATCGGCCAGGGCGTGCCGGGCATGGAGGGGGGACGCCTCGAGATCGGTGTCGATGAAGGGATCGAGAACCTGAACTTCCAACCCGACCAGGCCGCTTCGCGCTCGGATTATGTCGCGACTTCCTACTGGACGCTCTTCAATGCGAACGGCGATGAAGTCGCCTCCGGGGGATCGCGCGAGGCCGCCAGCTTCAATTTCGCCAACGCCGCCTTTGCGGACATCTCGGCGCAGTCCGCCGCGCAGGAACGCGTCGCCATTCTCCTGGCTCGATCCGTACGCCAGCAGATTCTCCAGCAAGTCGGACGGCCGCAGACCACGTCGGGCCAATGAAGCTGGCGGGACAAAAGGCGCTCGCCTACTGCGAAAAGCCAAAGCCGCGCGACCAGGCGATCCTCATCTTTTCCAGCGATCCCGGCCTCGTCTCCAGCGCGGCCGACACGCTGATCTCAAAGCGGCTGCCGGACATCGATCCGATGAACATCGTCAAGATGAACGACGACAGCCTGAAGAATGACGACGCAATGCTCGCCGACGAGCTGGTGGCGCGGTCGCTGCTTGGCGGCGATCGGCTGGTCCGGCTTCGGCTGGAAAAGGAGACATATGCGAAGCAGGTAATCGCCGTCCTTTCCGACATCGACAATGACCGCCTCCACGCCGAAGCGCTCTGGATCATCGAAGCGAAGGACCTTGGAAAATCATCCAAGCTCAGGGCCGCCTTCGAAGCCTCGAAGACCGCGCTCGCCCTCCACCTATTCCCCGACGATGAAAGCTCAGTGACCGACTACGCCGAAGCCCAACTGGCTGCGGCTGAGATCAGCATCGAACCGGATGCATTGGCGGCCTTCTGCGCCGAGCTGCCCGGCGATCGCCGTCTCGCCATGTCGGAGATCGAAAAGCTCCAGCTCTTCGCCCACGAGATCGGGCGACCGCTCACGATCGACGACGTGCAGTCGATCGCCGCAGCCGAACAGCCGCGCGGCGCCGACGTCGCCGCGGACGCTGCAATTCTGGGTGACGTGAAAGCGGCGACCATCGCCATCAACCGGTTCCTTGACGCCGGCGGTTCGCCAATCTCGGCAATGCGCACCCTGCACTTCCGCATGCTGCGGGTGCTGGATGCGGCGGCGATGGAACGACCGAACGGACGCGCGCTACGCCCGCCTGTCTTCGAGAAGGAATGGCCGGCCTTTCAACGCGCGCTGCGCGACTGGACGCCCGCTCGGATCGAGCGCGCATTCAGCCAGCTCTATGCGTCTGAGAAAGCATGCAAACAGGCCGGCGCGCCTGCAGAAGCGATCGCTGGCCAGCTCATACTCTCGATCGCAACCCGCCACCCCTAACCCCCGCTGCGAGCCGGGGCGTTCTAGTTGATCGATGAGGAGCCGCCGGTGTTGATGACCGGAGCCGCCGGCGCCGTCTCGGACTCGGGAAGCTCGCGGGTGCGAATCTTCGGACGCGACAGGATTCGGCAAACTTCATCCAGTTGCTCGAGTTCCACATACTTGATGCGAACCTCGCCGCCCTTGCCGTTCGTGTGACGGATTTCGACATCCAGACCCAGCGCCCGCTGAAGATCGAGTTCCAGCGCCTTGGTGTCCACGTCCTTCTCTTCGGCGCCTGCAGCCTTGCCGCCACCCTTCTCTGCCTTGGCCAGCGCTTCGGTCTCGCGAACTGTCATCTTCTTCTCGATGACGGTCAGCGCCAGCTGGTCGGGATTCTCGGTCTTGAGCAGCGCACGCGCATGGCCCGCGGTCAGAAGGCCGTCCTTCACTTTGGCCCGCACCTCCTCCGGCAATTGCAGGAGACGAAGTGTGTTGGCAACGTGCTCGCGGCTCTTGCCGACCTGCGTCGCAACCGAATCCTGAGTCCGGCCAAACCGGTCCATCAGCGACTTGTAGGCCTCCGCCTCTTCAATGGCGTTGAGGTCCGCGCGCTGCACGTTCTCGATGATCGCGATCTCGAGAACCTCGCGGTCATCCATCTCACGAATGACGGCCGGGATCATCTTGAGGCCGGCGCGCCGCGCCGCCCGCCACCGGCGTTCGCCCGCGATGATCTGATAGCGGCCGGAAGCCTCCGGGTCGGTACGCACCAGGATCGGCTGGATCACACCCTTCTGGCGAATCGAGTTCGCGAGGTCTTCCAGGTCGGCCTCGACAAACGTGCGACGCGGCTGGCGCGGGTTGGGCGATACCAGTTCGATCGCCAGCTCGCTGGTCGGACCTATTGATTCGCCCGAATCATTGTCGGCGGCGACGCCCGGCTCCTTCATGGCGTTTTGCGCGCCGGAGTAGTCCCCGAGTAGTGCCGATAGTCCCCTGCCCAGGCGGGCCGTCTTGAGTTGCTCGTTCACGCTGCAGTCCTCTCGCGCTCGCGTTCCATAAGTTCCTGCGCAAGTCTTATGTAAGCTTCACTACCGGAACATTTATGATCGTAGAGGATTGCGGGCTTACCGAACGACGGCGCCTCAGAAAGTCGTACGTTTCTCGGTATGACCGTCTGGAATACCTTCGCTCCGAAAAAGCTACGCACTTCACTGGCAACCTGGTCCGAAAGGTTGTTGCGGCGATCATACATCGTCAGCACGACGCCCTGAATGTCGAGGTCCGGATTGAGACCGCCCCGCACCAGATCGACGGTCCGAAGAAGCTGGCTCAAACCTTCCAGCGCCAGAAACTCGCACTGCAGGGGAACCAGAACCGAATCGGCCGCCGTCATCGCGTTGATTGTGACGGTCGACAAGGACGGCGGGCAGTCGACCAGCACCATCTCGTAAGGCGTGTCCTCGCCCGCGCTGACGCGCGCCCGGTACGCCGCCACGGCTTCCTTGAGCTTGAAGTTCTTCCGCGGATCTTCGTGAAGAAGCGTCTCGACGCCGGCGAGGTCCTCGCTGCCGGGAACGATGTCGAGATTGGGAACCGCCGTGCTGATGCGCGACTGTTCTAGGCTCGCCTCGCCAACCAGGACGTCATAGCTGCTGCGCGCCCGCGCGGTGGGATCCACGCCCAGTCCCGTCGACGCATTGCCCTGTGCGTCACAGTCGATGATTAGAATTTTCCGACCGATCGCCGCAAGCGCGGTGCCGAGGTTGATGGCGGTCGTCGTCTTGCCGACCCCGCCTTTCTGGTTTGCGATCGCGACTACCCGCATGATTGCTCCGCCCGCTTGCTGAGATTTGAGAGGATCAGGATCTGTCCATCCGGCCCCGAAAGGCTGGAACGCCTCTCAACATCAAATGCCCTGGTTTCCCGAGCATGAACAATTTCCTCGTCTGCAGACCGCCCCTTCAACAAAAGCGCGCGGCCGCTTGGCCTGAGCCAGAGATCCAGCATCGGCAACAGACGGGCGACAGGCGCCAACGCCCTCGCCGTCACGACATCAACAGGCCCCTCCGGAACATCCTCGATTCTCCGATTCGAGACCATAGCGTTCAGTTCGAGGCGTCTGACGACGTCTTCCAGGAACTGCGCCTTACGCACACTTTTCTCGACGAGGGTCACCGCTACTTCACGATCTGCCAGTGCGCACGCCAGAATGACCCCGGGGAAACCCCCTCCCGTTCCAAGGTCCGCCAGCGACCGGACATCTTCGTCCATCAAGACGACCAGCTGCAATGA
>JACLAD010009277.1_pt1 | contig 17365 bp, 22 predicted proteins | sample 8027901 | NCBI WGS metagenome assembly JACLAD01 (sample SAMN15725071, study PRJNA655200) | protist metagenome | isolation source: fluorescence activated cell sorting (FACS) single amplified genomes of... | place: Spain: Blaines Bay Microbial Observatory, Mediterranean Sea | collected 2016-07-05 | reverse complement strand
GCACACTCCTCCGGGCGCGTGTGGTTATCGCCGACCCTGCAGTTCTGCCCCTCTCGGCATCCAGTCGCAGGCGTTGCCCCGGCCCCAGTGCATGGCCCTGATCTTCTCGGCATTCGCTCTGGCGAGATCGGCTTCTTCGGTGTTGCCATCCCTGTCCGCCGACCACGCTACCGTGTTCAGGAACGCCGCGCGGTCGCGGACACATCGGGTCTCCCGCCAGTGCTGGTAGACGGCGGCGACCAGGGCGACTGTCAGCCCCGCCCCCAGGAGCAGATTGAACACACGTACCATCCGGCCATTATCGGGGCAAAGGGAGAGGCAAGCAAGACATGGCCCATCCCTTCGCAACTAGGCGCGGCGCAGAGTTCACACGCCGCATCAGAGAGCGTGACCTGTACGAGTGCCAGATGTGCGGCGCCTTCCTCCGAGATGGCAGGACAACCCCGGACGCCGCCACAGTGGACCACACCCGCCCCCACAAGCTACGACCCGACCTGACGTGGCTCGGCGACAACTGCCGAACCGTCTGCCGTTCCTGTCACGCGGCCTGCCGGAGCATAGAGGCGCGGTACTGGCCCGACGCAGACAGGATCGCGGCGGCCAAGCTTCGGCACCGGCCCATAGGCCCCGATGGGTGGCCCCGGGAGATCGCCTGACAGGGCGACGCTGGTTGGCGTCACCTGGGGGGGGGTGGGTGCCTAGAAATTAGGCGCTAGACACGGAAACCGACGCCCACCCTAACTTCACGCAAAGCCGGATTGATTTCTGGAAGGCTAATTGAGGTGACCCGATGGCGACACGCGGCGCTAAGCCCAAATCGGCGCGGCTCAGGCTCGTGGATGGCACCCATCGCACCACGCGTCATGGCGATCCGAGATCGGCCGGGGCGCTCGCGGATGGAGCTGCCAAGGCGTTCGGGAAACCGGAGCGCCCGCGCGGTCTGAAGGGCGAGGGGTTGAAGGCATGGAAGCGGTACATCGAGCCGGCGTCATGGCTGGATGGTTCCAAGGAGGCGGCGGCGATCGCCTTCTGTGAACTGTGGTCCGAGTTCCGGTTGAACCCGGCGTCGTTCCAGGCAGCCAAGCACGGCCAGATGCGCGCGTACATGTCGGAACTTGGTCTGACCGACGAGCGCAACCGGACGGTCGATGACGAGGAGCCGGATGAGTTCTTCGACTGACCGTGTGACGGCGTATGCCGAGGCGGTTCTATCGGGGGAGATCGTGGCGGGGCCGCACGTGCGGAATGCCTGCCGCCGACACGTGGCGGACTTGGATCGGGACGATCTGCGGTTCGATGTGGATGCGGCGAACCGGGCGCTGCAGTTCTTCGAGACCCGCCTGTTTCTGAGCGAAGGTCAGTTCGAGGGTCAGGCGTTCCGGTCGCAGCCCGCGCAGGACTTCATCGTGGGGTCCATTTTCGGGTGGAGGAAGCTTGACGGCGCGCGGCGGTTCCGGCGGGCATACATCGAGCAGGGCAAGGGAAACGGCAAGAGCCCGCTGGCGGGCGGGATCGGCATTTATGGCCTGATGGCCGACGGGGAAGCCGGGGCCGAGGTCTACTCTGCCGGGGCGACGAAAGAACAGGCGGGCATCCTGTTCCGGGACGCGATCAAGATGATCCGCAAGTCCCCGAAGCTGGAACGCCGGTTGAAGATTTCGGGCGGGCCGCAGCGCGAGTTCAACGTTGCGTATCTCAAGACCGGTTCATTCTTTCGGCCAGTGTCGCGCGAGACGAAGAAGACCGGCTCGGGGCCGCGGCCGCATTTCGCGCTTGTGGACGAGCTGCACGAGCACCCGGATTCGGGGATCATCGAGATCCTGGAGAGGGGGTTCAAGTTCAGGCGCCAGCCGCTTCTCCTGATGATCACGAACAGCGGCTCGGATCGAACGTCCGTATGCTGGGCCGAGCACGAGTACGCGGTCAGGGTCGCCGCGGGGAACCGGAACGCGAAGGACGGAGACGCGCACTACCTCGGCGAGAGGTGGGGCCGCACGGACGAGACGTTCTCCTATGTTTGTGCGCTGGACCCTGACGATGACCCGCTGGAAGACCCGGACTGCTGGGTGAAGGCCAACCCTCTGATGGATGTGACCATCACGCGAGACTATCTGGATGGCGTTGTCGCGCAGGCGAAGGACATGCCGTCGAAGCTGAACAACATCCTTCGTTTGCATTTCTGCGTCTGGACCGATGCTGAGACGGCGTGGATGACATCGTCGGTATTGCAGCCCGCCATGGTGGATTTCGACGTCACAGAGCACCTTGGCAAGAAGATCTGGATCGGGCTTGACCTGTCGGAGAACCGCGACATCACGGCGATGGCGGCGGTTGTGCAGACCGGGATGAAGGAGATCCGGGCCGAGCGCGACGGCGCCGAACAGGTGGTGAAGAGGCCGACGTTCGACGGATGGATCGAGGCATGGACGCCGGGCGACACGGCGGCGAGCCGTTCCGTCGGGAACGAATTGCACCTGATGGACTGGATCAGAAACGGGTTCATTCACGCGCCGCGGGGCGAGAGCATTCGCTTCGACCATGTGGCTCAGGCGCTGCAGGAGTACGTCCACGACTACAACGTGCAGTTCGTGGCTTATGACCGCTATGCGTTCAGGAGCCGTTTCGAACCGGAATGCGAGCGGCTGGGCATCAACGTCGTGTTCGTGGAACACCCGCAGGGCGGCACGAAGAAGGGCAAGGTGTCCGACCTGATGCGCGATGCAGCGGAGGCCGATGGCCGTGAGCCCGAAGGGCTGTGGATGCCGGGGTCTGTGCGCGAGGTCGAGGACGCATTGCTGGAGCGGCGTTTGCGGCTCAAGAACAACCCGGTCCTCATTTCGGCGATGATGAGCGCGGAAACGGACTCCGACCGTTGGGGCAACTACTGGATCTCCAAGCCTAACTCTCACGGAAAGAAGATCGACGCGGCCGTGGCGCTCTGCATGGCGATGGGCGCGGCCTGCTCCGGTGCAGAAACCCGCGAACGCGAATACAAGCTGTTCGTTTTCTAAATATCCCCCAAAATAGCGAGACCTGCCATGGACAGAGCCTACTCCGTCCTCACCGTGAAGTCGGTGGAGGACGATGAGCGCGTCATCCGGGGCGTTGCAACAACACCGGCGGTGGATCGCGTCGGCGACGTCATCGAGCCGCTGGGTGTCCAGTTCAAGAACCCGATGCCTTTGCTGCATCAGCACGATCATGACAAGCCCGTCGGCACCGTCACCTTCAACCGGCCGACCAAAAGCGGCGTCACCTTTGAGGCGCGCTTGCCGAAGATCGACGAGCCGGGGCCGCTTCGGGACCGCATCGAGACGGCGTGGGGCGAAGTCAAGGCGGGACTGGTTCGTGGCGTGTCCATTGGCTTCCGGGCGCTAGACGGCGGCTACGAGGTAATGAGTAACGGCGCCTTGCGGTTCCTGAAAACCGAGGTGTTGGAACTCAGCCTCGTTTCGATCCCCGCGAACGCGGAAGCGACTATCACCGCAATCAAGAAATTCGACACGGGAGCGCGTGCCGCGTCTGGCCCCGAGCCTTCCGTCAATAAACCCGCCGCGCTTGGCGATCCGAAACACGTGACCAGAAAGGGTATCAAAATGGCACGTAAGACCTATGCCGAGCGCATTGCCGCGTTCGAAGACACTCTCAGCGCCAAGCGCGCCGAGATGGCGGAAATCATGGATTCCGCCGAAGAGGACGCCCGCACTCTCGACGCGGAAGAAAAGGACGCCTACGACGACCTCGAACGCGAAGTCGGGGAGATCCGCGACCACCTGAAGCGCCTGAAGGGCCTGCAGGCCGACGCCGCCGCGAAGGCGCAGCCTGTTGAGGCAGAGAAGGACGTGCGAGACCCTCGCGACGTTTCCGCCCCGGTCCCGGCCAAGGCCAAAGCGCCGAAGCCTGAGCCGGGTATTCGCCTGGCCCGTTACGCGCGCTGCCTTGGCCTTGCCAAGAACCAGCACCGCGATGTTCTGGCGATTGCGCAAGAACAGTACGGCGCCCGTGACCCGGCCGTCGTGGATATGGTCAAGGCAGCGGTTATCGCGTCCAACACCACCACCGATGCTGCGCTGATCGGGAACGAAGGCGGCTGGGCTGACTTCGTGGAGTTCTTGCGCCCGCGCACGATCATCGGTCGTTTCGGAATGGATGGCATCCCTGCGATGACGCAGGTGCCGTTCCGGGTTCCGCTGATCACAGAGGCATCCGAGAGCACTGCCTACTGGGTCGGCGAGGGCAAGGCCAAGCCTCTGACCAAGGCAAGCTTCTCGCGCACGGAGATCAACCCGCTGAAGGTGGCAACGATTGCTGTTGCAACGATGGAGCAACTGCGGGACAGCTCGCCGGCTGCGGAAGCCCTGATCCGAAACAGCCTCGCGAATGCCATCGTGAAGCGTCAGGACCAGTCGTTCATCGACCCGACCAACTCGGGTTCGGCGGGCGTTTCCCCTGCTTCGATCATCAACGGCATTTCGGCGGCCGCGGTCACTGAGGGTCAGGACGCCGATGCAGTTCGTGACGATGTGCGGGCGATCATGGGCGCGTTCGTATCCGCGAACAACCCCCTGAACTCGGGCGTCTGGATCATGTCGGCGACCACGGCGCTGTCGCTTTCGCTGATGCAGAATGCGCTTGGCCAGCAGGAGTTCACCGGGATCACCATGCGGGGGGGCACCTTCTTCGGCCTTCCGGTGATCACGTCGCAGTACGTCGGTGACTATGTGTCCCTGGTGAACGCCGAGGACATCTACCTGGCGGACGACGGCGGCGTGACCATCGACATGTCGATGGAGGCATCGCTGGAGATGATGGACAACCCGACCGGCGACTCCATCGCTTCGACGCCGGTTGCCGCGGAACTGGTTTCGCTCTGGCAGACCAACAGCGTCGGTTTCCGGGCCGAGCGTACCGTCAACTGGATGCGCCGGCGCGCGTCGGCGGTCGCCTGGATCGACAACGTCGCATGGGGCCAAGGCGCCAGCTGATGACAACCGGGGCGGCTGGTTTCGGCCGCCCCTCTATTTGACGGGATGGAACAATGAAGCGAATGCGCGCCCTACGGAAGATGCGTTACGGCACCCGCCGGCTTGTTGCCGGAGACGTGTTCGAAGAGCCGAGCCGTCGAAAGGCAAAGATTTACGCCGCCGTTGGCCTGGCGGAATATCACCCGGACAGAATGCCCGCGGAGATCCCGGCTCCCCCGGCCGACGTGGCCGCTGTGGTGGAAGACCTGCGGACGGAAGGCGACGAACTGGAGGCGCTGCGGGCCGAGGCCGAGGCACGTGGCTTGGAGTATTCCCCCCGTCTGCGTGCGCCTGGTCTGAGGAAACTGCTCTCCGATGGGTGATCCTGTGGAGGTCGGCATCACAAACCTTGGGCCGGTGCCTGAGGGGATGGAATTTTACGACGCCATCGTCGCGGCAAGGCCGCTGCGCAAGCACTGGATCAACCCGGAGCATCACAGCAAGCGGCTGACGGTATGCGAGACGCTGCGCGAAATCTGGCGCGAGGCTGACGGCGAAGACCCGGACCCGGAGCGACTGAAGGAGCTTGCCGCCGCGGCGTTCGATTTCTGCAAGAGGATGGACCGACGCATGAAGGAATTGAAGGCGTGCTGACGGTCCTCTGCTGGTTGTGGACGCAAGATGGTGGCCGCACCAGCTATGGTGCCGAACATGTCAACATCTGGGCGGCGATGGTCACTCGCCATCTGTCCATTCCTCACCGGCTGGCCTGCGTGACGGCCCATCCCGAGGGAATCCGGCCCGACGTGCGCATCATCCCGCCGCCGGGCGATTTCGAGGACGTCGAACTTCCGACGTGGGCGGGGCCGCTGCCGCAATGCCTGCGGCGGATTGCTCTGTTCCGACCTGATGCGGCAGAGATCTTCGGCGATCGGTTCGTGTCGATGGACATCGACTGCGTGGTGGCCGACAGCCTCGACCCTCTGTTCGATCGCCCGGAAGACATCGTGCTGTACCGGGGCACGAATTTCAACCGGCCCTACAACGGGTCGATGCTGATGATGACCGCGGGCGCCCGGCCGCGCGTCTACACGGAATGCACGCCCGAGCGGCTTGTTGAAGCCGGGCGCCGATACCTCGGATCGGACCAGGCGTGGTTTTCCCACGCGCTAGGCTCCGGTGAATCGACTTGGGGCTCCGAGCATGGCGTGGCCTGGTTCGGCTCGCAATACAACCGCGGCAAGCGGCTGATGTTTTTCCCCGGCAAACCGAAGCCCTGGGATCTGGTCGGCTGGGATGGATGGGTGACGGAGCACTATCGCGGCTCGCGCGGTGGCCGTCTTCTGTCGCTTGGTTACGGCCCAAATGTCTGGGCGGATCTGGATCGGGCCGAGGGGCCTTTTGATGCTGTCGTCGCATCGCCCGAGGCGGCGCGGCATGTTCGGGCGGATCACGTCGCGGAGAGCGATCTGGCGGCGGCGCAGTGGGCACGGATGCACGGTTTCCCCGAGGTGGTCTGGTGCGGCAGGACGGAGGCGGTCGCGTGAAGCTATTCGGTGGACGGCGCAGGAAGCAGAAAGCCCTGTCGCAGGTGCCTCAGCGGGGCGGCGGCTGGTTCTCGGTGTTCGAGTCCTATCCCGGCGCATGGCAGCAGAATGTCGAGGTCAAGACCGATACGGTCCTGACCTTCTCGGCAGTCTATGCCTGCAAGACACTGATCGAAAACGACATCGCCAAGCTGCGGATGCGGTTGGTGCAGAAGACCGACGCGGGGATCTGGGAGGAAGTCGAAAACCCGGCATTCAGTCCGGTTTTGCGCAAGCCGAACCACTACCAGACCCGGATCGAGTTCTTCCAGTCGTGGATGAACTCGAAACTGACATGGGGCAACGCCTACGTTTTGAAGGAGCGTGACCGCCGCGGGATCGTGGTTTCGCTCTATGTCCTGAACCCGACGCGCGTTACTGTGCTGGTCTCCGACGAGGGAGAGGTTTTCTATCGCCTGACCCCGGACGAATTGGCGGGGATCGCAGGCGAAGCCATTACGGTCCCGGCGCGAGAGATCATCCACGACAAGATGAATACGATCTGGCATCCTTTGGTGGGGGTGTCGCCGATTACCGCCAACGGGCTTGCGGCCACCCAGGCGCTGGCGATGCAGAACAACAATACCAAGTTCTTCGAGAACGGTGCGCAGCCTTCGGGCATCGTGACGACGCCGGGCGCCATCCGGCAGGACCAGGCGGACCAGATCAAGTCGACTTGGGAAACGAAGTTCACCGGCGCGAATGCTGGTCGGGTGGCGGTGCTGTCCGACGGTATGACGTACACCCCCATGACGCCGATGAGCGCGGTGGACGCGCAGGTCATCGAGCAGCTTAAGTGGTCGGCTGAAACGGTTTGTTCGACGTTCCACGTGCCGCCGTACATGGTCGGGGCGGCGCAGGCGCCGGCTTACAACAACATTCAGGCACTCAACCAGCAATACTATTCGCAGTGCCTTCAGATCCACATCGAGGCGATAGAGCAGAGCATTGACGAGGCGCTGCATCTTGGGCCGGGCTTCGGGAACACCTTCGGGGTCGAATTCGATCTGGACGACCTGTTGAAGATGGATACGGCTACGCTGGTCAAGACCTATGCGGAGGCCACGCAGCGCGGGATGGCGCCGAACGAGTTCCGCCGGAAGCTGGGTTTGCCGCCGACCGAGGGTGGCGATGTTCCATTTCTGCAGGAACAGATGTGGCCAATTCAGCAGCTGGCGAACCGCCCGATGCAGGAACAGCCGGACGATCCGCGCCCGAGCCTGCCGGCGCCAGACGAGGCGGTTGACGAGACAGACCGAGCGATCGGGCTGATCTGGTCGAAGATGATGAAAGGCGGCCCATGCTTGACCTTGAACGGCTGACCGATGCGCTGGTGTCGACCACGCGGCGGGCGATTGCGGAAGAAATTTCACCGCTTGTGCGGCGCATCGCAGAAATCGAAAAGCGCATTGATGGGCTTCCGCAGCCGGTGGACGGCAAGGACGCGGACCCGGCGGAAATCGCGCAGATCGTGATGCGGGAGATCACGCCCGAGATTGCGGACCTGCGGAAAGCGATCGAGAGCATTCCCGAGGCGCCGGAAGTCCCCGATGCGCCGGGGTTGGTCGAGAAAGCCGTCGCCGTTGCCAAGGGTGAATTGCACGACGAACTTGCGGCGATGATCCCGGAAATTCCCGAGCCCTTGAATGGCAAGGACGGCAAGGACGGGGCGCCCGGCCGCGACGGGGTCGATGGCGAGAAGGGGGTCGATGGCGAGCCGGGCGAGAAGGGCGAGCGGGGCGAGAAAGGTGACAAGGGCGACCCTGGCACCGGCCTTGCAGGCGCTTTGATCGACCGGGACGGAAGTCTGGTCCTGACGCTTTCCAACGGCGAGACGCAGAACCTTGGTCGGGTGGTCGGGCACGACGGCGCGCCGGGCAATGATGGTGAAAACGGCCTCGGGTTCGAGGATATGGCGCTGGATTACGATGGCGAGAGGGAACTTGCGTTCCGGTTCGAGAGGGGTGATCGGGTCTACGAGCGAAAGTTCACGATCCCCTGCGTCATCTATCGCGGCGTTTACAAGGACGATCGGAGCTATGCCCGCGGTGACCAGGTGACCTATGGAGGCTCACAGTGGATCGCCAACAAGGAGACTTCAGCGAGGCCGGATAGCAGCCGCGACTGGACCCTTTCCGTCAAACGTGGCCGCGACGGGAAGGACGGCACGATCAAGCCCGACAAGCGCGGCGAGCCGGTGCAGGTGAAGTGATGGCGGCTCTTGTCGATTTGCCCTTGCTGCGGAAGATTTTGCGCGTCGATTTCACCGATGACGACATCGACCTGCACACGATGATTGCCGGGGCGTCGGAAGACATCCTGGCATACCTCGGGGCGGGCTCCGAGGACTGGTACGACAGCGAGACGGACACGATTACCGGCACGGTCCCCAAGGCCGTGGTGAACGCGACAGTGCGTTATGTCGAGTGCCTGTACGACGGGGCTGATTGGCCCACGGGCAAGGGCGAGCTGCCGCGCCAGGTCGAGGGTCTTCTCTACCGACAAAAGCGGGTGGTGATCGGGTGACATGGGAAATCGGACAACCGTAAGGGCTTCAGACCTTCGCGACCTTATCACCTTCCAGCGGCAGACCGACGAGGAAGACGGCTACGGGAACGTCAAGGGGGCGTTCGCCGATCTTCTTTGCGTGAGGGCCGACATGCGGGAGACGCCGGGGCGGGAGGCTGTCGCCAGTGGCGTCGTGGAGAGCACGAGGACTGCGACCATTCGGGTGCGGTATTCGTCGGCAACGGCCTGCATCACGCCAGCAGACCGGGTCATTGCGCGCGGGGCGATCTGGAACATTCGCAGCGGGCCAGTGCGCATCGGCCACCGAGCGGAACTCCTTGAATTCCTGTGCGAAACCGGGGTGGCGACATGAGCTTGACCAAACACGGGTTCCGGCGGGTCACGCAGATGCTGAACACCGCCCCAGAGATCCTCCGGCGCCACCTCACGGAGGCGAACGAGGAAAACGCTCAGGAGGTCGTGCGGGTGGCGAAGGTACTGGTGCCGCAGGGCAAGACCGGGCGGGCGCGTGCGGCCATCAAGGCAGAGTCGCGCCCTAACGGGGGGCAGTTGCTGGATTTCGGCCCGCTGTCGGCGATTCTCGAAGGCGGCACGGGCGAGCGTCAGCACAAGTCGGGAAAATCCACCGGGCGTGGCCCCAAGTTGCCGTTCGTGAACCCGGCCATGAAATCGACGGCCGGGAGTCGCAAGCGGCGTTCCGCGAAGGCGGTACGGGACGCCTACAAGGAAGCCTCGAAGAATGGCTGACTACGCCCAGGCGCTGCAGAAAGGCGTGGCGGATGCGTTGAAGGCGGATGCGGGCGTTGCCGCATTGGTGGGCAGCCGGGTTTACGATGAACCCCCGCAAGGCGTGACATTCCCCTATGTCCGGCTCGGCAATGTCGACGCGTATCCGCTTCGGTCTCAGTGCGGGTCCGCGGCGGATATGGTGTTCTCCGTGGAGGTGCACAGCCGCCCGAATTCTGGACGCGTCGAGGCGACACGGATCGCCGAGGCGGTTGTCGACGCGATGAACGAGAACGAGGCAGCCGTGACCGTGGCCGGTTTCACATTGGTCTACCTGCATTGGGTGACGACCACGGTGGGCCGGGACGATGACGGCGAAAGTTATGCGGCGATCGTCGCGTTCAATGCCCGTCTGGACGGGTGAGCCCTTCTTCCGGCCCTTGGGCAAGGCCGTGACGGCGCTAGTGCGCTATTCCCTTGAATGGAGCCTCACATGGCAAAGCAAGCGGGCCGGAACCTTCTGGTCAAGATCGGTGACGGGGAGGTGTCTGAAACCTTCTCGAACCTTTGCGGACTTCGGACGAAGTCGCTGGGTATCAACAACAACAATTATGACGTGACGACGCCGGATTGCACGGCGCCCGGGGGGCAGCTCTGGCAGGAACTCATGACCGGGACCCGGTCGGTTTCAATCAGCGGCAGCGGGCTGTTCACTGACGGTGCGACGGAAGAGCGCGCGCGGTCTGTGGCGATGGGCACCGGCGAAGCCGACACGGCCGACGCGATCTGCAACTTTCAGATTGTGGTTCCCGATTTCGGCACGTTTGAAGGCGCGTTCCACATCGACAGCCTTGAATACTCTGGCGAAATGGATGGCGGCGCAAATTATTCGCTGTCGCTGAGTTCCTCCGGCGCCGTGACCTTCTCCGCCGCCTGATGGCCATCGCCGACAGCATGGCCCGGGGCGGCATCACAGTGTCGCCGCCCAAGGGGGGGATTGTCGCGGAAATCGCCGGCCGGTCTTACAGGGCGATCCTGCGCAACGATGAAATCGAGAGGTTCGAGGCCCAGCACGACCTTGGCATCTTCGAGATGCTCAAGCGGTTTCTAGGTCAGTCCACGGCGCCGCAGGCGCGGCATGTCCGGGATCTGGTGGCGCTTGGTTTGGTCGGGGGCGGGATGATGGATCGTTTGGCCGACGACCTAGTCCGGGATCTTCCGCCGTCCGAGAACTTCGCGCTTCGGCAGATCGCGGCCGATCTTGTGATGATCGCGTTCACCCCGGAGAACCCTGAAAAAAAAAGCGGAGAGGATGGATCGCTCGGGAGCGATGCGGAGACAGATGGGATGTCCCCGGCCGCATCCGGGGCGTCGTCTCCGCAGGACTGAAACCCGCCGAGGTTCGAGCCATGACGCCGGGCGAACTCTTGATGTTTGTCGAAGGCTGGAATGCGTCTCACGCCAGCAACGAAACGGAACCGCCCACGGCGGACGAGGTAGCGGAGCTTTACCGGAAATATGGTTGAAGAAGTTACCGAACGCATCCGCATCCTTCTGGATCTTGAGAAGGAGGCACACGATCGGGCGGTCAAGGCGTCCGCTCGTGAGGTCATCCGACTCGAAAAGCAGTATGACCCTCTGGCCCGTGCGGTTGTCGACTTCGAGCGAAAGCAGGAACGGCTGAACCGGGCACTTGAAGCGGGGACGATTGACGCCCAGCAGCACGCTCGCATTCAGGACCAGATGCAACGGGAGTACGAACAGACCACTGCGGCGGTCCAGCGTCAGACAGTGGCGATGTCCAGCGGGAATGGTCTAGCTGGTGCAATAGGTCGGAACCGGTCTGCTTTTCAGCAACTCGGCTATCAAGTTGGCGATGCGGCCGTGCAGATCCAAGGTGGCACGTCGGCTGTCACGGCGCTGACGCAGCAAGGGTCACAGCTGCTCGGCGTATTCGGTGCCTACGGCGCAATCGCGGGCGCGGTTCTCGCCATCGGCGCGCCTCTGGCGGCGTCGTTCATGAAGTCGGCCGAGGGCGCAGAGTCACTGGACGATGCGCTGAAAGGCTTGAGTGACGCCATGTCCCGGCTTCGGGATGCTCAAGCCAATGCCACGATGGGGCGTGGCGACCTGAGCGCGGAATATGGCGCGATGGCCGACGCTGCAAAGAAGTTGTTCGAGATCGAACGGCAGATTGCAGAGCTTCGGGCGGAGGACCAGTTGGCCAAGGTGGGGCAGGGTCTTGCGGACTCCGCAGGTCTGTCGGGCGCGTTCCGACTTGATCCGCAGTTGATCAGTGATGCGGTGCAGGCCCGTCGGGATTTGCTCGCAGAGAACGAGGCTTTGGCCTTGTCGGCCAGCAACCTCAGCGACATCGAATTCAACGCTGCGATCAAACGCCAGAAGGAAATCGATCAAGAACTTCGCGACCTGAAGGCCGTCGGCCGGGCGGTCGGCGATCTGGCCGAGTCCCTTGGGATCACTGAAGACCAAGCCGAACAGGTCGCGGCACGGTTCGCGGAAATCAGCAGGGCCGATAACGCGGAAGAGCGCGCTCAAGCCTATATCGACCTCGCAGCCTACATCTCGGATGTCTCCAGTGGGCTGGCCGATGCAACGGACGAAGGTGACAGTCTCTACGATTCGATCCTTGAGGCCGTGGCGGCGGCGTTGGACCTTGCGGCCATCGACTACGCCACAAACATTGGCGCGGGCGCGGATGAGGCCGGGCGGCTCTATGCCAACCTCGCCGCGGCGCTGAACCTGTCCGACGCTGTCCGGTCGCGCACGACGCAAGCCGGAATTGACGCAGGCGAGATCCCGCCATGGGCCGCGGAAGATCTGCCGCAGACGGCCGCGGACAGGGAGCTTGAAAAGGCGCTCGAGGCGCGGCGGAAAGCGGCGAGAGCCTCTGCGGAACGCGCGAGCCGCGGTGGCGGGGGCCGCGGCGGCGGAGGAGGCGGCGGCGCCAAAGCGCGCGTCAAGGGAGTCGAAGACGAGGCGCAGGCAATCCGTATCCTCGGGCAGGAATACGAGGTCACGAAAGATCAGGCAAAACTGCTTGAGAGCGTCCAGACCCAGATGGTGGACGGGTTTATGGCCGCGGTCATCGAGGGCGAGAACCTTGGTGACGTTCTGGAAAACCTTGCGGCGACGCTTGCCAAGGTGGCGCTTCAATCGGCGATCTTCGGTCAAGGGCCGGGTTTGTTCGGTGGCGGTATGTCGGGGGGCATATTCGGCAAGCTGTTCTCGTTCGACGGGGGCGGCTTTACGGGAGCGGGGCCGCGGGCGGGGGGCATAGATGGCCGGGGCGGGTTCCCGGCCATCCTGCACCCCAATGAGACGGTCGTCGACCACACGGCAACATCCAGAGGCTCTGCAGGGCAGACCCAGCGTGCGGAGATCACCGTCCGTGCCGCGCCCGGCGTCACCATCGAACAGGTGCGGGGCGAGGCCAGGGTGATCGTGCAACAGGCCGCACCCGGCATCGTAGACCGATCGGTGTCGGCATCGCACGAAGCCGCGCTGGCGACGAAGAGCTACACGGGGTTCTGATGGCCGCCACAGTTTATGTTTGGCCCCCCGTCCGCTCGGTTGGAACGGAGTGGACGGAGGAGGCGCCTATTAGCGTGTCCCGGTCGTTCCTGACCGGCGCTCGGCACGTCACGGGCCATGGCCGCAAGCGCCGGTTGGTGAGCATGTCGGTTTCAGCGGCGACTGCAAGCGGCGCGGGTTATTGTGAAGTGCTCAAGCGGCTCCTGGCCGGGGGCGAGAATCTGGTGAGGCTCTACAGTTGTCCGATCAACCGCAAACAGCGGTCGGACCTGTCCAGCGCCCCGCTCCACTGGACGCACGACAGCGTCGATCTGGAATGGACCCATGGAGGGACCGAACTGCTCTGGTACAGCGGCCGGCTGTTGACCGGCACGCTGGGATCGTCAGGCGGGTTTGACACGTTGACCATCACGGGGCTGACGCCGGGCGAACTGATCGCGCGGGCGGGCGAATTCCTGACGGTCTACGAGGACGAGAACGACACCGAGGGCGAGACGGCGCAGATCCTTGCCGATGTGGTTGCGAACGGAGCCGGTACGGCGGTGGTGCGGCTCCTGGACGACATCACCCACGGCGGCCGGGTGTCCTTCGGTGCGCGGGATACGGGCGTCTTCGAGGCGCTAGAGATGCCGCGGACGCCGCGGCCGGTCTCCGGGAACTGGTTCTACGACTGGTCGTTCCGCGAGGTCTTTGCGGATGAGGTCGGCGGGTTCGCGGAGGTTGACCCGTGGCCTTGAACCGGGGCGCTGACGCGAGCTTCATGGCCGAGATCGCGGGGCCGGTCTGGTACCCGGTGACGCTGGTCTATCTCGACTGGCCGGGTGCGCCGGTGCGGGTGCATTCGTCGGTCGGGTCCATCTCTTGGAGCGGTGAGACCTGGTCGGGCGTCGGGAGTTTCGGCGAGGTCGTCGTGCCGCGCGAGGTGTCCGGTGTCGTGCCTTCCGAAGCCGGGCTGCGGCTCTACGGGGTGCCCGACGACATCTACGACATGCTGGGCGATCAGATCCGCAATCAGGTCGGGGCCATCTACGTAGGGGCGCTGACGGAGCGGAGCAGCAACACGATGGTCGGTGAGCCCTCCGAGGTGTTCTCGGGCTACATGGACGCGATGCGCATGGAAGAGACCGTGGAGGCGAGCGACGGCGAGCGGCGAATCCTGCGTTTCGTGGAGATCACGCTGGGCAGCGGGCCGCCGGCGCGGACAGGCGGTCGGATTTTTCACTCGGCCGAGGATCAGGATGCGGCATTTGCCGGCGACACGGCGGGTCGGCACGTCATCTACAACGAAGCCAACCTGCGGAACCTGACATGGCCCGAGAGTTGACGCCTGACCGCATCATGGATGTCGCGGCCGAGGTCATGTCCGGTGCCTTTCGGTGGGGCCGGAACGATGACTGCACGGCAGCGTGCGAGGTCTTTCGCAGGCTGCACGGGATCGATCTGCTGGACGGCCTGCGCTGGGGCACGGCGATGGAAGCCGGTCGCCTGATGTACCGGGCAGGGGGACTGGACGCGATGGCGTCCAGGCGGGCGCGGGCGCTCGGTTTGCGGCCCGGCACCACGGCCCCCGGCGAGATCGGCATCTCCCTGTCGGGCAAGTCGCTGGTCGTGACGCTCGGGCAGGGCTTCGTGATCGGCAAGGCACGCGACGGCATGGCCATCATCGAGGGGGCGAGGAAAACATGGTCCGCGCCTGTCTGATCGCCCTGTTCGTCGTCTGGGCCTCTGCGGCCTCCGCAGACCCTATCACGGCCTTCGTGGCGACGACTCTGGCCGTGTCCAGCGCGACCGCGGCGACGATCCTGAACCTTGCCGTCGGGCTGGTCCTGACGGCCGCAAGCCGGTTGTTCTACAAGACGCCGAAGGCGCCGGACCTGGTGAGGGATCTGGGTCGGGCGGTGACGCTACCGCCATATCGATTTGTCTACGGGCATTACCGCGTGACCGGTACGCCGGCCCCGTGGCGGGTGAGCGGCAACATCCTTGTCGGCTGCCTGATCCTGAACAGCCGTCCGAGCCAAGGCAATTTCACGCTGTTCCTGGATGACCGCGAGGTATCCCTGACGGGGGACGCCTTCGACTTCACGGCCAGCGGCGGAGCCACGGCCACAAATGCGCCATTCTCGGGCCACCTGACCTGCTGGTTCGGGCTGGGCGATCAGACGACGCCGCCTGCTGACATCACGACCGAGTTCCCGGACCTGTTCGAGACCACGGACGGGTGGGAGGGGCGCACGGTCGTGTGGCTGCGTCTGGACGTGGGCGACAATGGCAGCCGTTCCGAGCGCTGGCCGCGCACGCCGCCGGATGTCGAGGTCGAGGGCGATTGGTCTCTGGTCTACGACCCGCGCGAGCTGTTGCACGATCTGGCCGATCCGGATACCTGGGAATTTTCCCGCAATCAGGCGCTGATTGCGCTGGACGCGCTGACGCAGAACCCGCTGCGCGCCTATCGCCAGGCCAACCTGATGATGGCCACCTTCGAGGACGCGGCCGATGTCTGCGACCAGGCCGTTGCGCTGAACGCGGGCGGCACCGAGCCGCGATACCGTTGCGATGGGGTGATCATCTGGTCGGAGAACGAGCTCGAAGACCAGGTGGACCCGATCCTGCGCGCGGGCGCGGCCCGGTTCACGCGGGCGTCCGGGCGGCTCGGTCTCATCCCCGGAGCATACGAGACGCCGGGCTACACGATGACCGACGTGCTGGAGCCGGGGATCGAATACACGGCCTTGAAGCGCTCGCGGGATCTGCCGACGACCGTCCGGGCCTCCTACGTGAGCGCGGATCGGGACTACGAGAGCGCGGCGCTTGAGCCGTGGGACATCCCCGGCGCGCTTGCGGCCGATGGCGGTATCCAGGTGACGGTCGAGATGCCGTTCGAGATGGTCACGTCACCGACACAGGCGATGCGCCTGCGCAAGATCCTGGGTCACCGGGCGCGGCGGCAAAAGCGTCTGAAACTGGTGGCCCTGCCGGCGGCGTTCGACCTGATCGGGGGGGCGACGGTCACGGTCAACCTGCCCAGCCCGCGCGCGGCGCTGAACGGGGTCTACGAGGTCGAGGAAACCCACCCGGGCCTGTCTCCGGTGGGTGATGCGGACGGGGTCGCCCTGCGCATTCCCATGGTGCTCGGGGAGGAAAGCGCGGCCTGGTACGCGTGGGACGAGACGACGGAAGAGGAAGAGATTGTCGAGGAAGCCTATAGCGCCACGCGCTCCGGCGTGGCCGACCCCGGCGCGATCACGGCAACCACCGGGTCGTCGGTCAACCTCGATACCGGGGGCACGATCATTCCGCGCGTCCTCTATACGTTCGATCCATCGGCTTCAGACGTGGCAGATTACGAGTGGCAGGGGCGGGTCACGGGCGGCAGCTACGGAGAGACCAGTGGTCTGATCGACGGCGGTGTCCGTGATGGCTCGGGCGACGTCTTCACCTACGTGAATGGCGCGGCCGGCGTAGATCAGGACTTCCGCGTCCGCGCCATCGGCGTGAACGGCGACTTCTCGGACTGGGTCGAGTATTCGGCCGCCACGCCCACGGTCGCGCAGACGCTTGCCGTCCCGACAATCGGGACGCTCACCGAGTCACCGGCCGGCACGGTCAACGTCCCGGTCACGATCCCGAACGACGCGAACGCGACCGGCGTGGAGGTCTATGCCGGTCCCGACAGCGACGTGAACAACGCCTCACTCCTCGGCGCCCGGTACGCCGGCCCGAGCGCGGAGGTGACGCTTAAGGACACCGGCCTCGGCTCCGGGGTCACCGTCTACTACTTCGCCCGGACCCTTGGCGCGTACTCGAACGAGAGCGCCTGGTCCGCCGGATCTTCTATCACCACAGCATAATCGGGGGCACTCTATGCCAACGCCTACGGTCGATTTCACCACCACCGGCACCGACCCTGACAACGTCACGCTGGGCGATGTCGAAACGGAGATCAACGCCGCCCTCGCGGATTTCGACGCCGACGACATCGCGGACGGGGTGACGAATCGGGTC
>JACLAD010014452.1_pt1 | contig 17399 bp, 16 predicted proteins | sample 8027901 | NCBI WGS metagenome assembly JACLAD01 (sample SAMN15725071, study PRJNA655200) | protist metagenome | isolation source: fluorescence activated cell sorting (FACS) single amplified genomes of... | place: Spain: Blaines Bay Microbial Observatory, Mediterranean Sea | collected 2016-07-05 | reverse complement strand
AGGGTCGAGCGCAAAGCCTGCGCCATCCAGCACTTCGATGCACGGCGTGTTGGCGTAGCGCGGGCCCAGAAGGCGATTGAGTTCCGCGATGGTGAGGGCGACTTCGTCGTCCGCTGGCGGCGCTGACGTCCGGGCGGCGATGGCGAGGCGGCCGGATGCGAGCGGCTTGCCTGCCTGGCGGACGAGGTCGGTAAGGATTCGGCAGGCGGTTTCGGAGACGCCGGTGGCGCCTTCGTTCGGGGTGTAGATCAGGCACCTGTCTGGATCGAACAGGCGGTCGTTGATGACGACAGGCGGGATGGATTGCGGTTCCGTCATCGTCCCTTGGCTGCCTCTTGTGCACAGAAGTGCAACATGGCGGCGCTAAGGTCGAGTCCGGGACGGTGCTGCGCTTGGAAATCGGTCGGCTTGAGGCGTAGTGTCCTGCCGTCCTCGGGTGGAGGTGGCTGGTGGCTTCAGACAAGATCGCGATCGTGACCGTGCACGGCACGGGGGATACGGCAGAAGGCCTTGATGGCGAGAAGTGGTTCCAGCGGGGATCGACGTTCTCGTCGCAATTGCAGGCCAAGCTGCGCGCACGGGGCGTGGATTCGGAGATCGTGCCGCATCTGTGGACCGGCGCGAACTCGGCGAGCGCGCGGGAGAAGGGTTCGATCGAGCTGGCGAAGCGGGCGCGGAAGCTCGCGAAGAGCCATGCCGGCGTTCACGTGATCGGTCACAGCCATGGCGGCAACGTCGCCAACGACGCGGCGTGCATGCTGAACTGGCACAAGGGGAAGCAGCGGCCCCGGCTGGCAAGCGTCACGACGGTGGGGACGCCGTTCTTCCGGACCATTGTAAAGCGCTCGGAAAAGCTTGGGGCGTGGGCCTTCCTGTTGATGGTGATCGTAAGCCTGTGCGTGTTCTCGTTCAGCATCTTCTACTTCCGCGGCGAGGACGGTGCAGCGAACGCGGAGACCGCGGCGATCGAACAGGTGGAGGCGGCCGGCGGGCAGATCGAGGAGCTGGTCGAAAATCCCGAAACGGTGTCGGAGGCCGTGAGCCAGGGCGGCGGCGAGCTGCAGGAGCTGGTGATCGGCCTTGTCGGCGTCGGACTGATGAGCGGGCTTGCGATCCTGTTCATCATCCCGCTGGCGTTTCGCGGGATTGCGCGCATCCGGCGGGCGGGCCGCAAGAAACGGGATGCGCCGTCGCTGTTCACGATCTGGCATCCCAACGATGAGGCCATCGCGTTTCTGCAGCGGGTCGAGGCGCTGCCGGTCGAGGTGTTCCCGAAATGGTCGCTGCTGAAGGGGTCGCGCACCGGGGCGATCCTGTGGGGCGTGCGGGCGGCGATCTGGACGCCGATCGTCGGCCTGCTGATCGCGATCGGCGCCGAGTTCGGGACCAATGACGAGGGCGAATACCTGTCGCCCATGATCGAGGACATCAGCGACATGGGCGCGACGATCGCTGCGATCGGTCTGGTCGCCGCGCCGCTGATTTTCGGGGCGGTCTATGTGATCTACCGCGCCATCGTCGCATTGATGCTGGAGTTCGCGATGCGGGGGTATCTCAATAGCGTGGTGGGGAATGCGCTGAAGGGCCTTGCGATGGGGCGGGATGGCGACAACCGGATCGGCGAGGTGTCGGAGCGGTCGCACTATTACGGATGCGAAGAGAAGGTGCTGGATGGCGACCTTGCCGATCGCATGCGGGTGGCCTCGCACGAGGCGACGCGGCTTCTGTTCGAGAAGTATCGCGCCAGCCTGTTTTCCGTTGGCGTGACCGAGGACAATGCGGTGGCTGAACTGGCGCAGGACGCCATGACCTGGGACAGCCTGATCCACACGACGTATTTCGACCAGCCCGAGATTGCCGAGATGATCGCGCAGAAGATTTCGAGCGAGGTGAAGAACAAGCGCGCCGGACTCGAAATGGAGATGCCGCAGGCGGCCGGCTAGGGCCCTATCGGTTCTGCCGCTCGAGTACGAAGACGAGTTCTTCTGCGCTCCAGTTGAGGCGCTTCAGGGCGCTGGCGTCTGCCGGCTGGCCGCCGACGGCGCAGGCGGCGGTTATATCGAGGCCAAGATCTGCGGCGAGGTCGGCGAGGTCGCGCGCCGAGCAGGCGCGGCGGGCGCCGTCTGACCACCAGTCCGGATTGGATGAGCCGAGCGATGGGACGCGTCCGGTCGTGAGGAGCGCGGTGCGCACCTTCCAGTGTCCGTAATTGCGGAACGAGACGATGACGCGGCGGGCAATACGCGCGAGTTCGCCCATCACGAATTTCGGGCGCGCAAGTTCCTGGATGGTCTTGGAGAGGATTGCGACATCGAAGGCCTGATCGGGGTACACCGGCAGGTCGTTGTCGGCGTCGCCCTGAACGACGGAGAGGCCGCGCGCGACACAGCGGTTGACGCCGGCCTGCTCGACTTCGAGGCCGCGCGTGCGGGCGCCGCGCTCGGATTGCAGGAGCTGCATCAGCTGGCCGTCGCCGCAGCCGACGTCGAGCACGAGATCGCCTTTGTTGACGAACTGGGAGATCGCCACATGGTCGGCGCGGCGTGCGCGGAATGCGCCGCCGGAAGGGCCGGTCGGGAAGGTCATGGCTGGGCTTTGCCCTTCCCGCTGGCGAGCGGTCTGGCTTCACCCGCAGGCGGCAGGCCCCGCGCTTCGGCGATGGCGTCGATGAAGCCGGTGATGGCGGCTTCGAACTCGGGCTCGTCGAGCAGGAAGGCGTCGTGGCCCTTGTCGGTTTCGATCGAGACGTAGGAGACGTCGCAGCCGGCGGCGTTCAGGGCCTGGACGATATTGCGCGATTCCTCTGGCGTGTAGTGCCAGTCGGAGGAGAAGGAGAAGACGCAGAAGCGTGTGTCGAGGCCGCGGAAGGCGTTGGCGAGCTGGCCGCCGTGATCCGCGGCGAGGTCGAAATAGTCCATCGCGCGGGTGATGTAGAGGTACGAGTTGGCGTCGAAGCGGTCGACGAAGCTCTGCCCCTGGTGGCGCAGGTAGCTTTCGATCTGGAAGTCCGCGTCGAAGCCGAAGCCGAGCGCCTCGCGGTCCTGGAGGCGGCGGTCGAACTTCCGCTTGAGGGCGGGTTCGGAGACGTAGGTGATGTGGGCTGCCATGCGGGCCACGGCGAGGCCGCGGTCCGGGCGCTTGTTCTGTTCGACGTAGGCGCCGTCGCACCAGTTGGGATCGGCCATGATGGCCTGGCGGCCGACCTCGTAGAAGCCGATGTTCTGGGCCGACTGGCGCGCCGCAGTGGCGATGGGGATGGCGGCGAAGACGCGGCCTTTCGCCTGCACGGTCCATTGCAGGACCTGCATGCCGCCGATCGAGCCTCCGATGGCGAGGAAGACGTCGTCGATGCCTAGCTCGTCGAGCAGTGCGATCTGGGCGCGGACCATGTCGGCGACGGTGATGTGCGGGAAGTCTGCGCCCCAGACGTGGCCATCCGGCCTGCGGCTGGCGGGGCCGGTTGAGCCCATGCAGCCGCCGAGGACATTGGTCGAGATGACAAAGAAGCGGTTGGTGTCGACCGGTTTGCCGGGGCCGACCATCGTGGGCCACCAGGCGGGCCGTCCGGTGACGGGGTTTTCCGACGCCGCGAACTGGTCGCCGGTGAGGGCGTGGCAGACGATGACGACGTTGTCCTTCGCCGGCGACAGCGTGCCCCAAGTTTCGTAGGCGATTTCGACGTGGTCCAGCGCACGGCCATTGTCCAGCCGCAGGGGGCGGTCTGGTGTCGCGATGGTCAGGCGCTGCAGCCCGTCCACGCTGGCGAGGGAGCGGGCCGTGGTCGTCATGCGCGCGAACCTAGTGGCATGACGTGCAACCGAGAAGGGCGATTATGAGAGAAAATTTTGCGGTCGGACGGAAGCGGGCGTAGGGTTGATTCCCCATCCCAAGACCAGTTGCCATGCGTATGAGCGCCAACACCACCTTTCCAGATGACACGGATATCGCCGCAAAGGCGATAGCATCGGCGTTCGGGCGCCGCTGGCGTGTGGTGCAGCAGGAACGGACGGCTGGGGGGAAGTCTTTCGCCTACAACCCGGGACAAGACATGGCGGAACTGCGCGCCATGGCGGCCGGAGCCGCGGGCGATCCGGCGCTGCGCGGGGCGCTGGTGCGGCTGGGGCTGGCGATGCAGGGCGAGATGCTGGCGGCTGCCGGGCTTGATACGGTCTATGTGGCTGGCGGGCAGATGGACAAGGCGGTTGAAGGCGCCCGGGGCTATTTCGGCTTTGGCGTGCGCATCAGGCCGGTGAGCGATATCCGGGAGGCGCTGGAGGCTTCGCTGCGGTCGCCTGCGATCCTCGCCTGCCTGCCGTGGCCGGAAGTTTCGGGCGCCGGCCAGTGGTGGCCGATGCTGAACGAGCAGCGGTTCCGGCCGCTGGTGATCGCGGGGGGCTGGCCGAGCCTTGATGCTGAGGAGGACACGCCGCCGCGCACGGCCATCGTGGGGCAGGCGAACCTGTCGCCATCAGGCCGGGATGAAATGGTTGCGACAGTGCATGACGATCGCGTCGTGGCCGAGAAGTATCTTCGGGACGCCGGGCTTGAGGCTGAAGTGACGATGCGGGCGCGGTCGCTGGCGCTGTTGCGGATCAAGGAGTTCGTGGCGCAGGACGATCCCCGGATTGCCACGGCGATACAGGCCGGGCTAGACGGTCTGCGGATTATCGGGTCGCTGCCGCGGCCGTGAGATTCTCCGCAAATACTAGCGGAAGCTGAACCATGAGCGACAGACCGGAACCATTGCCGCAGCTGGCCGGCATCAATGTGTATGTGCCGGGCGAGGAAGCGCCGAGCGTTGGCGGTCGGTCGTACAAGATGGCGTCGAACGAGAACCCGCTGGGTAGCTCGGAGCAGGCGCTGGCGGCGTACCGGGCTGAAGCCGAGAAGCTGTGGCTGTATCCGGATGGCGGCGCCAATGCGCTGCGCAAGGCGATTGCGGAGAAGCACGGGCTGGACGCCGATCGCATCGTCTGTGGCGCGGGATCTGACGAGATCTTCTACATGCTGGCGCGGGCATACCTGGCGCCGGGTGATGAATCGCTTTCGACCAGGCACGCCTTCGCAATCTACACCGTGGTCGGCCAGATCAGCGGCGCGACGAATGTCGTGGTCGACGAAAAGGACTTCGTCGCGGACGTCGATGCGATCCTGGCTGCGGTAACGCCCAAAACCAAGATCGTGTGGCTGGCGAACCCGAACAATCCGACCGGGACCTACCTTTCGTTCGACGAGATCAAGCGGCTGCATGCTGGGCTCTCTCAATCGACGCTGCTGGTTCTGGACGGGGCTTATGCGGAATACGTGCGCAAGAACGACTATGCGTCCGGCATCGAGCTGGTGTCAGAGTTCGAGAATGTCGTGATCACGCGGACCTTCTCCAAGATCCATGGGCTGGCGGCGTTGCGCGTGGGGTGGGCCTATGCGCCGCGCCATGTGGTGGACGCCATCAACCGGGTGCGCGGACCGTTCAACGTGTCGAGGTCGGCGCAGGCGGCGGCTGTGGCGGCGCTTGGCGATGGGGCGTTCGTCGAGAAATCGGTGGCGCACAACACGGCGGAGATGGCGCGGCTGGTACAGGGCCTGCAGGACCTTGGCCTCGAGACACTGGATGGCGTGTGCAATTTCGTGGTGGTGGGGTTTCCGGATCAGGATGGCAAGCGCCCGGCGGATGCGCTGGCGTTTCTCAAGTCGCGCGGCATTACTGTGCGTGGGCTCGACGGCTATGCGATGCCGCATCATCTGCGCATCTCTGTGGGGACGGTTGAACAGAACACGGCTGTGCTTGAAGAGCTGACAGCCTTTCTGGGGGCGTAATGACCAATCCGGTATATGAACGGATCGCGATCATCGGGATCGGACTGATCGGCTCTTCGATCGCGCGTGCGGCTGTCGAGAAGGGCGCTGCTGGCGCCGTCTCGATCTTTGACGCCAACGCGGATGCGCTGGCGCGGGCGGGCGAGCTGGGACTGGGCGCAACGCATGCGAGCGCGGCTGAGGCGGTGACTGACGCTGACGCCGTCTTCCTGTGCGTGCCGGTTGGCGCCATGGGACGGGCTGGCGAAGCGGCGGCGGCGATGAAGGCCGGCGCGGTGTTGACCGATGTGGGTTCGGTAAAGGGCGCGGTGGTCGCTGATGTTGCAGCGCTTGCGCCTGAGGGCGTTCACTTCGTGCCAGGTCATCCGATTGCCGGGACGGAGAAGTCTGGGCCGGATGCGGGCTTTCCCACGCTGTTCGAGGGGCGCTGGTGCATCCTGACGCCGCTTGCTGGCAAGGGGATGGCGTACGATGCGGCTGCTGAGCGGTTGGCGGAATTCTGGCGGCGGCTGGGGTCGACGGTCGAGGTGATGACGCCGGAGCGGCATGACCTCGTGCTGGCGATCACGTCTCACCTGCCGCACCTGATCGCCTACAACATCTGTGCGACGGCGCATGACATGGAGAGCGTGACCGAGGGCGAGGTCGTGAAGTTCTCGGCGGCTGGCTTCCGGGATTTCACGCGCATTGCGGCGTCTGACCCGACGATGTGGCGCGACGTGTTCCTGAACAATCGCGACGCCGTGCTGGAGGCGCTCGGGCGGTTCGAGGATGACCTGACCGCGCTGCGCAAGGCGATCCGCAATGGCGATGGTCAGACGCTGTTCGACCTGTTCACCCACTCGCGCGGCATTCGCCAGTCGATCCTCGATGCGGGACAGGATACGGCGGCGCCGAACTTCGGGCGCGACAAGCCGAAGGCCTGACGGTCAGATCTTCGCTTCGGCGACGAGGCGGCTCGTGGCGGTTTCGATCTTGGTTTCGAGCTGTTGCATGAATTCGGCGCGGGGGAGGCCTGCCGGGATCGGCGGCAGGATTTCGAAGATGACGCGCGCCGGTTTCGACGGGAAGCGAGAGCCGGGCCATGCGCAGCCGGTGTTGAGGGCGACCGGTAGGCATGGGGATTTCATGGCGCTGTAGATGCCTGCGACGCCCGGCTTGTAGTCGGGTTCGGCGCCCACGGCCTGGCGCGTTCCTTCTGGGAAGATGATCACCTGGCGGTTTGCGGCGATGGCGGCTTTGGCCTTGGTCATCAGGCTGCGCATGGTCTTTGCGCCGCCTTCGCGGTCGAGGAAGATCATTCCGGCGCGCTGGACATAATAGCCGAAGATCGGAGCGCGGCGCAGCTCTTCCTTTGGTGTGAAGGCGGGGTCGGGCAGGAAGGTGAAGGGCGCCAGGGTATCGTAGGTCGACTGGTGCTTCATCGCGATGAGGCAGCCGCCCTTGGGAAGGTGTTCAAGGCCGCGGACTTCGGTGCGGACGCCGCAGAGCAGGCGCAGGCCGAGGCGCTGGGCGCTGCACCAGCCTTTCATCACCCACAGCGCGCCGGATCGCGACAGCGCGGCGATGGGCATGCCGAGGATGCCGTAGAGCGCCATCGTGAGGAAGAACCAGGCGGCGTAGAGCGCGGGACGGATCGCCGTCATGCCGGGGGCGGGCTCTGGGCGAGGGCCTGCGCCTGTCCTTCGCCGGCGCGCAGTGCGGCGATGCGGTACTTGATCCATTCGCCGAACAGGCGGCGCGTGGTGGAGGCGTCGGTGTACCAGCGGTTGGCCGGGACTTTCAGTGATGCGACTGCGTGGGGGATGAATTCGCCTTCGGGCATGGCGCGCCTCATTTCGAGCATGGCGCGGTCCATGTGGTAGTCGGAGGTCACGACGATAAGGCGCTTGAATTCGTAGCGACGGGCCCAGTCGGCGACTTCCGAACCGTTGCCTTCGGTGGTGGAGGCGGCGCGGCCGAGCGTGACGCAGCAAGCAATGGAGGCTTCCGACGCGCCGACGATGTTGGCGATGTCGGCCGTGGTCGCATCGATGTGCACGCCAGAGATGAGGAGCGGGAGCTTCAGCTCTTCGGCCAGCCGCACGCCTTCGATGATGCGGGCGTCGGATGCGCCGGTCAGCGTGGCGACAGCGTCGGCCTGTCCGGCTTCGGGATCATCGGATGCGGTGCGGCCAGCGCGGCCGGCGAAACCCATGAAGTCAGCGGCCGCTGCAATGAGTGCAACGAGAACGACGACAGCAAAGGCGCGCGCAATGGCTTTCACTTCCTCAGACCATTTCCGACAGCGAACGTACGACGGTGATCCTTGCCGCCAGCATCGCCGCCAATCCAGCCAGAAGGGGCGTTAAACCGAGGATAAGCCCATCCGCGAGCGAGAGCGAGAGCTGTGGCAACAGCCAGATGCGATCCTCGGACGCCTTGGCGATATAGAGGATGAAGGCGGTTGCGCCGAATGCAAGGAAGGCCCCGAGCGTGCCGGCCTGTACGCCGAGCATGAGGAAGCGATGTTCGAACAGGCCGGAAATGAAGGTGTTCTTCGCGCCCTGGAGGTGCAGCAATTCGACGATGTCGCGGCGGGCGACCAGCGTTGCGTGGGTTGCGAAGGCGACGACAGCGATCGTGGTGGTGATCAGGAGGAGGACCGCCCCGAGCGCGAGCAGGCCCGCTGAATCGGTCGCCCGTTTCACGTCACGCGACCAGGCGACGTGATCGTCGATGCGGTGGGAGATGCCGGCGCGGTCTAGCGCTGCGGTGAGGGCCTCGCCTATGCCTTCGGTGTGGGGGTCGGCTTCGATGGCGATGAGGCGTGGCAGGGTGAGGTTGTCGGGCAGGCCGGCGGCGCCGATCCAAGGCGCCAGCAGGGCGTCGGCTTCATCGGCGGTGATGATGTGTGCGTTCTCGACGCCGGGCGTTTCGGCGATGATGACGAGTGCGTTCTGTGCGACCTCGGCGCCGTCGTGAATGCGGATGGTGATCTGTCCGGTGACTTTTGAGGTCCAGTCGTCGGCGGCCGCGTAGGCGGAACGCGCCGTGAGGCCGCCAAGCGCGGCGAGAAAGCAAAGGGCGGAGACGACGAAGAACAGCGCCGCTTCGCGGGCGTCTTCACGGGGCAGGAGCGGGGCGAGATTGCGGTTCATCGCGTGCGCGCTCTTGGTCTTGGCTGCGGCGCTGGCGTTACCGGCGCATCGGCGTGCGAGAGAATGCCGTCGGCCAGGCGCAGCAGGCTGCCGCGCGAGTGGCGCATCAGGTTGAGGTCGTGGGTGGCGATGAGGATGGTGGTGTTGAGCGAGCGGTTGAGTTCGCGGAAGAGTTTCATCAAGCGCTCGCCCATCTCGTCGTCGACATTGCCGGTGGGTTCGTCCGCGATGATGAGGTCGGGCTTGACCACGACGGCGCGGGCGATGGCGACGCGTTGCTTCTCGCCGCCCGAGAGCGTTTCGGGAAAGGCGTGGAGGCGGTCGCCCAGGCCGACCCATTGCAGGAGTTCTTCGACGTCGGCGCGGTAGCGGCGTTCGTTCTGTCCTGCGATGCGCAGCGGGAGGGCGACGTTCTCGTAGGCGGAGAGATGATCGAGCAGGCGGAATTCCTGGAAGACGACGCCGATGCGGCGGCGCAGGGCGGCGAGGTCTTCCCGCCTGAGACGGCTGGTTTCGACGTCGAACAGAGAGATGCGGCCGGCTGTGGGGCGCAGTGCGAGGTAGGCGAGTTTGAGCAGGGTGGACTTGCCGGCGCCGGAGGGGCCGGTGAGGAAAGTCATCGATCCGGGGGCGAGCTTCAAGGTGACGTCAGAAAGTACATCAGCCTCCGGACCGTACGAAAGACCGACCCGTTCTAGACGGAGCACTGTTTCGTAAGGGTTTTTCTCGCTTGCGAACATTGTGGACCGTCAAATGCGATGCATCGGCATTTGGTTTGGGTTGGACTATATTAACGCTAGGTGTGATTCCGGTATTTTCATGATTCTGGTCTGTCCGTCCTGCGATACCCGGTACTTCACCGATGACTCCCATCTGGGCAAGGAAGGGAGGAAGGTGCGGTGCGCCTCGTGCGGACACTCATGGTTCGCCAAGCCGCCTGACGAGGGGTCGATCGCTGCGGCGGAGAGCACCGGGCTGACGCGCCAGCAGGTGGAGCGGCTGCGGCAGACGGCGGCGGCTAACGCGATGGCGCGGACGGGGCCGCATTCAGAGATCCGACAGCGCGAGGCCAAGCGGCGCCAGCGCAATCGCGCGATGGCGGGCGCGATCGCGTGGGCGATGGGGTTTGCAATCTTTGCCGGCGTTGCGTCGGCTGCTGTCGTGTTGCGCAACCAGGTGACGGATGCGTGGCCGCGCACGGCGTCGCTCTACAAGATGGTCGGACTAGACGTGAATCGGTACGGGCTCGACTTTGAAGGCGTGGATGCGAAGCGTTCCTTCGAGGGCACGACGCCGGTGCTGACCGTCAAGGGCTGGGCGATCAATTCGACGGAGACGGCGCGGCCGGCGCCGCAGATCCGGATCAGCCTGCGCGATGAGGGCGGAGCCGAGATCACGACGTGGACGGATGACCTGCCGGCGGCGTCGATCGCGCCGGGCGAGCGGGTGGAGTTTTCATCGAGGATCGTTGCCCCGCCAGTTGAGACCTATGCGTTGATGGTGAGCTATGCGCCGGGAGCGCTGGGGACTGTCGAGCAGGGCGTGTCGCATGCGACGGTAGGCAATGCCGAGGTGGAGCAGACTGCGCATGCGGGCGAGGAGGGTCCGGCGCTGCGCGGCGCGAGCGTGGACGAGCTTGCGGAGCCGGGGGACGGTCATAGCGAGCCTGTCGATGATGCGCCTGGCGCGGAGGGGGACGACCATCACTGAGGTTGTGTTCGAGACGGTACTGACCAGTGAGGAGATCGCACAGCGCGTCGACGACTTGGCGGAGCGGATGGCGCCTGACCTGCGCGATGGGACCTGGACCGCCGTGGTGATTCTGCTCGGCGCGACGCCGTTCGCTTCGGACCTGATCCGGGCGCTGGGACGGCGAGGGATCGACATCGGCTTCGATGCGCTTTGGCTGGAGAGTTATCGCGACGCGCGCGAGAGTTCGGGTCGGGTGCTGGTTCGGGCCGACCTGTCGCGGCCTGTGCGCGACCGGAAGGTGCTGCTGATCGACGACGTGTTCGATTCCGGACGGACAATTTCGTTTGCGCGGTCACACCTCATGGCGAAGGGCGCGCTGGACGTGAAGAGCTGCGTGTTCGCGCGCAAGCCGGATGCGGTGCGCGAGGGGCTGGACCACTGGGCCTATGAGGCGCCGTCGAAATACCTGGTGGGCTACGGCATGGACGATGCGGGCCAATGGCGCGGCCTGCCGTATCTGGGCGCGATCCCGGAATAACACGGTCTGCCCGGTTAGGCGTCGACCGGAACCTGCAAGAACCTAGAACCTGTCCAGCAGGCGGCGCAGGTATTCCTGCTCTTCGCGCGAGAGGGTGCGGTCGCCGGCGCGACGGCGGATTTCGTCGAGGATGTCACGGGCGCGCTGGCGCTCGATTTCGTCAGGGACTTCTACGGTGTCTGAGTAGCCGCTGTCGCCGTCCGTCATGCGGCCGAGGATGTCGCGCTCGTTCTCGCGGCCGGGGTCGGCGTCTTCCGCGAGGCGTGTGAGTTCGCCGGAGCGCGCCTGCATCGCGATCATGGCTTCGTTCTGAGCCTGGCGGGCGGTTTCCAGGTCGCCGCGGCGCAGCGCTTCTTCGGATCGGCGCTGAGCGTCCAGCGCTTCGCCGAGGAGGCGGCGGGAGCGTTCGTTTTCCTGTCCGAACTGGTCGCCGGTTTCGACGCCGGGGGCACCGCCCTGTCCATCGCGTTGACCCTGCTGGCCGCCCTGGCCTTCGCCGGGCTCCTGACCTTCGCCGCGTTGGCCCTGTTCATTGCCGCCGCCGGGTTGCTGGCCCTCGCCCTGTTGTCCCTGCTGCCCTTGCCCCTGCTGGCCCTCCTGACCCTGCTGGGGCTGGCCGCCGCCGGAGCGCATCTGCTGCTCGAGGCGCTCGCGCAGCGCGCGTTGGCGATCGGCGAGCTGTTGCATGGTCTGCTGGTCGGCGCCTTCGCGCATCGCCTGCTCGGTTTCGTCGTTGAGGTCGCGCTGGTCGTTGAGAGCGCGGTTGGTGTCCTGCAGGGCGCGGTTCAGGGCGCGGGAGAGGGGACCGTTCTGCTGCTGGCCGCTCTGGCCGCCCTGGCTCATCTGGAGTTGCATGTTCTCGAACTGCTCGAGCATGCGGGACATTTCGGACAGGAGCTGGCGGGCCTGTTCGGTGGCGCCGGTTTCGGAAAGGTCGCGCAGCGCGTCGAGCATGCGCTGAAGCTCGTCGTCGCCGAGGCTCTGCTGGCCGCCCTGTTGGCCGCCCGCCTGCTGCTGGCCCTCGCTGAACCGGCCGTTGCGGAGCGCCTCGGCCATCTGGGCGGCGAGATAGTTTTCGACGGCCTGTTCGAACATATCCATCAGGCGGGCGATCTCTTCTTCCGATGCGCCGTTGCGCAGCGCCTGTTCGAGGGCGCGGCGGGCTGCATCGAGCGCCGCCTTGGCGTCGGCGACGGAGCCGTATTCAGCAAACAGGGCAATGTCCCACAGGAGGAACTCGGAGTTCATCGCTGTATCGAGCGAGTAGGCGGATTCGAGCTGGCCCATGACATGGGAGAAGCCCATGAAGATGACCGGGTCGCGGTGCACGTCCTCTGGCCGGTAGAGGACTGCTTCGAGCATGGTCGCGGCAGTCTGGACGCCCGGCGGAGCGCGTTCGAGGCGGGAGGCCTCTGCGTCCGCGAAGTTGTCGTCGCCGGTCGTGGTGACGGCGGCGTAATTGTCTTCTTCCGGCGCTTCCTCGTAGTCGCGCCATTCGCGCAGGATCGAGGCACGGATTTCCTGGGCGGAGCGCGAGAGCGGCTGCAGGAAGATCTTCTCGGGCAGATGATAGGCGACTTCGGCGCTCTCACCGTATTCGCCTGAGGCGTCGGTGGCGCGCAGCTTGAGCATGACGTCGAGGCCGGCCCAGCGGTGGCGGACGAGGTCTTCGGAGTAGGAGCCTTCCTCCTCGCGCGGCTCGAAGCCAAAGAGACCCATCGGGACAGACTCTTCCAGCTCCTCGGCGCCGGCCGGCGGATCGGCGAGGCGGGCGATGAGTTCGAGATTGGTGACGCCGTAATCGTCGGAGACCTTCCAGTCGAACTCTGTGCGGTCGCCATCGCCCAGCGTCGGCTCGGTAACGAAGTCGACGGTTGGCGCGAAGTCCTCGATGATGTCGAAGGGGAAGTAGGCGCGCTCGCCCCAGAAATTTACGGCGACGCGCATCGGCTCGCCGACGATGACCTTCACCTCATAGGCCTCATCAACGCCGGCTTTCGGGCGCAGGGTTTCGCCACGTCCCTCTTCCGGTTCGACGCGGATGCTGGGGCGGCCCGGACCGATAACGCGGAGGGTCATCTCGGAGCCTTCGGGGGCTGTCGCCTGCTCGCCGGATGTCAGGAGGAACGGCGCACGGCCAGTGTAGATGGGCGGCGTGATCCAGGCCTCGACTTGCAATTTGTGGGCGCCGAACATCGCGCCGAAATCGGGGGCCAGGCCATTGCGCAGACGGTCGGCGCCGTTCGCGCCGGCGAAGAGTGCGGCGGCCAGCACGAGGACGGGTGCGATGAAACGGAGGTAGAGCGGGTCGATGCGCTTCCAGCGCGCGCCCATGTCGAACTTGCGGACATTGACCGCGAGGGCGGCCATGCGGTCGCGGTGGGCGTGCCAGAGCTTCCACGTCTGGGTGTCGGAGCGCGACGGGCGATCGACCCAGACGCTGAGCGGCCGGCCTTCGACTTGTTCATCGATGAGGTTGCGGGCTTCGCTGTCGGTGGGCTTACGCCAATTACGGAAGGCGAGCCATATCGTGGCGGCCAGACCGAGCCAGAAGATGACGCCGAGCACGGCGCGGCTTTCGGGCGGGATGGTCTCGTTGACGCCAGCCAGCCAGAGGACGGCGAAGGCCCCCATCCAGAGGGCGAGCGGGCCGATGGTTTTTACAATGGCGGGAAGCAGCAGCGAGCGCCGCGCGGCGCCGATGCGCGCATCGAGCTTTTCTCTCAGGCCAAATCCGTCAGCCAATCAGCTTCACTCTTTTGGTCGCGTTCCCGGATGGAAGACCGGCATCCACTTTCGTCGGGAACGCTTGGCGTTCTACTTGCCGTCCAGCCAATCCGGCATCCGTTCCAGAGCGATCATCTGCTCGAAATCGGGCCGGATTCTGACGGTCGACCAAGCATCGCCGCGAACCAGTGTCTCCGCAACCAGCGGACGGGAATTATATTGCGAGGACAACACCGCCCCGTATGCCCCGGCAGTCATGAATGCGACCAGGTCGCCCTCGTTGAGGGGGGTGGAGGGGCGGTCCTTGGCGAAGCGGTCGGTGGACTCGCAGATCGGGCCGACAAAATCGACCGAAATGCGTGTGTTGTCGGCCTCCGGTTCGCGCAACGGCGCGATTTCGTGGTGAGCCGAATACATCGCCGGGCGGATCAGGTCGTTCATAGCGGCGTCGAGGACGACGAAGGTCCGACTGTCGCGCTCTTTGACGTATTCTACACGCGAGATCAAAACTCCGGCATTGGCGGCGATGAGGCGGCCGGGCTCGAGAATCAGCTGGACGTCGAGGTCGCCCAGCACATCGCGGGCGGCGGCTGCGTACTGGGCCGGGGTCTCGGGATCATCGCCCGGCTTATAGGGGACGCCGAGGCCGCCGCCGAAGTCCAGACGGGTGATGTTGACGCCGTTCTCGCGGAGGGTGCGGGCGAGGCCGACGACGCGTGTCCAGGCTTCCTTCAGCGGGACCAGCGACATGATCTGGCTGCCGATGTGAACGCCGATGCCGACCGGGTCGACGCCCGGCAGGCCGGCGGCTTCCCGGTAGAATTCCTCTGCTTCGTGCCAGGCGACGCCAAATTTATGCTCGGCTGCGCCAGTCGAAATGTGAGCGTGGCCGCCGGCTTCGACATGCGGGTTGACGCGGAAGGCGATGGACGCGGTCTTTCCCATTTCCTGAGCGATGCGGGAGATGCGGTGAAGTTCCGGGCGGCTCTCGACGTTGAACTGGAAGATGCCGGCTTCAAGGCCGATGCGGATCTCGTCTTCAGTCTTGCCGACACCGGAGAACACGATCTTCGACGCCGGGATGCCGGCGTGCATGGCGCGCTGGATTTCGCCGCCGGAGACGGTGTCGGCGCCGGCGCCGAGCTCAGCGAGCGTGCGCAGGACTGCGAGGTTGGAGTTCGCCTTTGCGGCGTAGGCGATCAGGCAGTCAGTGTCCGTGAAGGCGTCGGCGAGCACGCCGTAATGGCGGCGCAGGGTCGCGTCGGAATAGACGTAGACAGGTGTGCCGGCTTCTGCGGCGATGGCTTCCAGCGAGACGCCTTCGCAGTGAAGGACGCCGTTCTTGTAGGTGAAGTGGTGCATGACGGTGTCCTGAAAGACGCGGCGCTAGTTGTCCACGCCGCCTTCGAGTTCTTCCTCGACCGGTTCGTCGGCGGCGCCGGCTTCCAACTCGGCGCGGCGGGCGGCGGCTTCGGCGGCCGCTTCCTGTTCGGCGCGGATGCGTTCCTCTTCTTCCAGCTGGCGGATGACGCGCGGGTCGGTAGGACCGTCGAGGGGCGGATTGCCCCAGAGCGGGTCGGGGCGCTTCAGATCGCCCTGCAGGCCGCATGCGGAGAGTGCGAGGATAGCGGCTGCGATGGAGAGAATGCGGGTCACTTCAGTTTCTCCTTCCAGTCCGCGACCTGTTCGCGAACGCGCGTGGGCGATGTGCCGCCAAAACTGGTGCGGCTGGCCACGGATGCTTCGACGCTGAGGACATCGTAGACCGCTTTGGTGATGCGCGGCTCGATCTTCTGCAGTTTGACGAGCGCAAGGTCGGCAAGATCGCAGCCTGCGTCCTCGGCGGCTTTCACGGCGGCGCCGGTGATGTGGTGGGCTTCGCGGAACGGGATGTTGAGCGCGCGCACCAGCCAGTCGGCGAGGTCGGTTGCGGTCGAAAAGCCGTGGGCGGCGGCGGCGCGCAGGCGCTCCTTGTTCGGCGTCATGCTTTCGATCATGCCGGTCATCGCTTGCAGCGAGAGGTCGAGGCTGTCGAAGGCTTCGAAGGTCTGGGCCTTGTCGTCCTGCATGTCCTTTGAATAGGCGAGCGGCAGGCCTTTCATGATGGTGAGGAGCCCGATGAGCGCGGCGTTGGCGCGACCTGTCTTGGCGCGCACGAGTTCGGCGGCGTCCGGGTTGCGCTTTTGCGGCATGATCGACGAGCCCGTGGACCAGGCGTCGGATAGGCGCACGAAGTTGAACTGGGCGGAGGACCAGACGACGATCTCCTCGGCGAGGCGCGAGAGATGCTGGGCGCAGATCGCGATCGCGGCGAGGGCTTCGAGGGCGAAGTCGCGCGCGGAGACGGCGTCAAGCGAGTTGCGCATGGGACGCGCATAGCCGAGCGCCTTCGCGGTCTGATCGCGATCGATCGGGAAGCCGGTGCCGGCAAGGGCTGCGGCGCCGAGCGGGCTTTCATCCATGCGCGCGATGGCGTCGGCGAAGCGGGAGCGGTCGCGGTCCAGCATTTCGACATAGGCGAGAAGGTGATGGCCTAGCGTGACGGGCTGGGCCACCTGCAAGTGCGTGAATCCGGGCATGACTGTATCGGCGTGCGGTTCGGCCTGCGCGACGAGGGCCTTCATCAGCGCTTCGATCTGGTCGATGCGGGCTGCACACGCGGATTTGACCCAGAGGCGGAAGTCGGTCGCGACCTGGTCGTTTCGGGAACGGGCGGTGTGGAGGCGGCCTGCCGGTTCGCCGATAATCTCCTTCAGGCGGGATTCCACGTTCATGTGGATGTCTTCGAGCTCGCGGGAATAGGCGAACTTTCCCTCGCGGATCTCGGCAATGACCTGATCGAGGCCCGACTGGATGGCTGTCTCATCCTCACTGGAGATGACGCCAACCGCTGCGAGCATGGCGGCGTGGGCCTTCGAGCCGGCGACGTCTTCCTCTGCGAGGCGCTTGTCCACGTCGATTGATGCGTTGATTGCGTCCATGATAGCATCGGGACGTGCGGCGAAGCGGCCGCCCCACATGCTTTGACCTTTGGGCTGTTTGGTCATTACGCTGTTCCTACGCCCCTGTATTCCACCGGAGTTATGATCCGATATGCTGAAACGACCCGCACACCTGATCCGCAATTCCGCAGTTGCTGGGCTTTTGGCATTGTTCTGCGCGGCATGCCAGCCGGAGAGCGGCACAGACGCGACAGCGGGCGCCGCCCAAGACGTTCCGGCGCTGGCCTCGTTCAAGGAAGGGCAGTTCGAGAGCCTGGACTTTGACATGGACCTTCAGGCTCCGGAGGTGGTTTTCTACGACACCAACGGCGGCGAGGCACGGTTCTCGGACTTTGCTGGCAAGGTGGTCGTGATGAATATCTGGGCCACCTGGTGCACGCCGTGCATGGCGGAGATGCCAAGCCTGGCGGGCCTGCAGCGCGAGTTCTCCGAGGAAGAGGTCGTGGTCATTCCGGTGGCGTCCGGCATGATGCTGACGAGCCG